>Ga0210406_10000050_pt1 | contig 180356 bp, 140 predicted proteins | sample IncBWC30MmetaG_FD_155454 | JGI IMG/M metagenome (GOLD analysis project Ga0210406, IMG submission 155454) | Forest soil microbial communities from Barre Woods Harvard Forest LTER site, Petersham, Massachusetts, United States - Inc-BW-C-30-M | ecosystem: Environmental > Terrestrial > Soil >... | reverse complement strand
ACGCAGCTCGAGGCGTGGAATTCACGCGCGGCATTGCCAACATGCCATGGGAGTCGCGTGAGTTCGTAGTGAAGGATTGCGATGGCCGTCTGTTAGCCTTCGGCGCGAGGTTGTAGTCTAGTTTCGAAGTCCCAACCTTCTGGTACGCTAAAATCAGCATATTATGGAACATTCCTTTACCTGTCCGCATTGCGGCGAAGAGATTTCGATGGTGCTGGACCTATCCGTGAGCAAGCAAACTTACGTGGAAGATTGCGAAGTGTGCTGCAGCCCCATTGAAGTCAGTTATACCGTGTCGGACGAAGAGCTGGCGGAATTTTCGGCCCGGACTTTGGGATGACCGCGACTTAGAATGCCAACGCATCGCAACCATACGGGTGGGCGGAGCGATGATGAGCATCGGTTTTGATTCAGACGAGATTGTCCTAGAACAATTGCGAGAGCGGTTACGTCGCATGACGGACGAAGAATTGATTCGGTTCGGCAAAGGGCTGAAGCGCACTCGGTCGGAGGTGTCCACTTCATGAGCAGAATCTCTCTGAAAATCCAGCAGCGAAATGGATGTGGCCAGTTAAGGGATTTGACCCTGTCATAGCGGCTGACGAGATGGTGATTTGAAGAAATCGCGCACAGCAATTAACGATTTATACCGAGGAAGACCAATGCGCACTTGGCACGATGACGAAGCCTTGCCGCTGATTCCCCCACTTATCAACCGGCTGTACCGCAGACATCAAAGAAAAATCGACCACAGCGAGATTGTGATTTCTCTCCAAATGAGTCTGAGGGGACAGAAGCTGATTAGGAGGGCCGTCAAACTTGGCAACGGTGAGCGCACCGGTGAACAAGTTGCAAGTGACATCGTCGCAGGATTTGGTCAACGCTTTCAAAAATTTGGCTGTCATCGCCAATTTAAAAGAGACAAACCAAAGGGACAGAACTACAGATACTGGCCAGTTGCATTAAGAACTGGAACGAACAGCCGTGTTTCCAGAGCACGGCCTAAAGGACCGGATGTGGGCTCTCAGCCGCAACTTCCGTTCAAATCTGACATTCCTACCCTGATTACATCCGCATCGGAGATTCGGGCTGCCTACGAACGATTGGAACGCCGACTAAAAAGAGGAGGCAAGCAGTTCTCTAGCGTCGTGAGTTGGCCTAGCGGACAGCGCGAAGCAACAGTTTGGTGGCATGAGAAGTACAGGTTTTGGGCTTCGCTTTCTCCGAGAACAAATCGCAATTACTATCTCGTCGCCTTTGGGCTTCAGAACCCGAAGCAGCACAATGTCTTAAACATCAGATGTGAGGTTAACCCGCCGCGAAATGGGGTCAATCGCCGATGCGGTGGTGTGCTTGTGCGCGATTCAAAAGGAAATATTCTCCTGGGCCATCGTGGCAAAGTTGGAGGAGGCCAAACTGGTATTGGAAAGACAGCCTTCTGGAAAGACTACAAAGGCGACAAGTCGCGGATTAGATGGGCAAAAGGACGAAAGCGAGGTGAAGATGAGGTCATAATTCTTGGACGGATTGATAGCCCCGACATTCTTGTCAGCTTGGCCAAATTTCTCCTTAAAGTACACTCCTTCAAGCTGGGGTTGAATGGACCAGCGCCCAAGTCGAAAAAGGAGAGGCAGCGCAGTCCCTCGACGTTCCAGGATTACAAAAAGGCTCTCAGCTACGTTCTCGGGTCACGCGAACGAATCGTTGTTCCTGGTCATCACAATTTTCAAGTACGACTGAACAAATTTCTGACCGCCAACGGACTTTCACCGGAATTCGAAAGGGACTTTGTAGACGTGCAGTTCGCGGTTAACGATGAACGGTACATCGGCGAAATCAAAGTGACCGGTTTATTAAACGCAAATCAGGCATTCCGCGTTGCCCTCGGCCAGCTCCTGGAATACGCGCATTTGCGGTTTCCAACTCCCGGCACGAATTTGCGCTAACTTGCAACGACCTTGCAACGGATGACGAAGAGGTCGCGAGCTGAAAACGCGCAACCTATAGCAAATCAAGGAGTTGAATGGTGGGGCTGGGGAGGCTCGAACTCCCGACCTACGGTTTAGGAAACCGACGCTCTATCCATCTGAGCTACAGCCCCGAGGCGAATCAAGCCTTCAGAGTATCACAGACAATATATCGGTTGTGAACCTGGCGACGGCAGTGCACACGATACGGGCAAGGCATTCAGTAACCTGCGTGCGCCACTCTTCTATTTTAGATACGTATGTTACTATCCCCGTCGCTCCATTTTTGTTCGCACTTCCCGCCCTTCGGAGGTCATCATGAGTCGCACCCTTCGCTACATCCTGATTGGAATTGGCGTCCTGATCGTACTGCTGATCGTGGTGCCGTTTTTCGTCCCGGTGAACCAGTTCAAGCCTACCATCGAGGAGAAGGCATCGGCCGCATTGGGCCGCAAAGTACAGCTCGGAAATTTGAGTTTGTCCCTAATTCACGGTGCTCTTACTGCACAGGACCTGTCGGTTGGCGATGATCCCAAGTTCAGCCCGTCGCCGTTCCTGACTGCAAAATCTATAAGCGTCGGCGTGGAGATCATGGCGTTGATTTTTTCCAAGCAGCTGAACGTGACCGACATTACTATCGACGAGCCGCAAGTCACTTTGTTGAAAAACGCGAATGGCGTCTGGAACTATTCGACGATTGGCGCTTCCGCTTCGGGGTCAACGCCAGAGGCAAAACCCGCGGCCACAACAACGCCGGCTTCGTCTTCGGCCACGCCTGATATCTCGGTGAAGAAGTTGGAATTGAAGGATGGCAAGATCGTCGTAGGCGCAACGACGTCGCAGCAACGAACCACGTACGATCACGTGAACGTCACGGCGTCGGATTTCTCGATGAACTCCAAGTTTCCCATTTCGGTTTCCGCCGACCTTCCCGGAGGCGGCAGCCTGAAGCTCGATGGCCATGTTGGGCCGCTGGACAAAACGGATTCGACGTTAACACCGCTGGACGCCAAACTCCACGTCACTTCGCTGAATCTGGCGACCACGGGAATTCTCGATCCATCGCTTGGGTTGGGCGGCGTTGCTGACGTTGACACGACCGTTTCTAGTGCGGACGGCTTCGCGCAAACCAACGGTACCGTCAAATTGTCGAAAGCGCTGTTCGTGCAGGGTGGCAGTCCGTCGGGCGTACCGCTCGATGTGGATTACAGCACCAAATATGATCTGCGCAAGAATTCCGGAGTGGTGAACCCTTCGACTATAAAAATTGGCAGCGCTGCAGCGCATCTCAACGGTACATACGCTTCCCAAGCCGAGACCACCACAGTCGATTTGAAGGTGAGCGGCGACAGAATGCCGGCAAAGGATCTCGAGGCATTTCTTCCAGCAATTGGCGTTAACCTCCCGAAGGGAGCATCGCTTACGGCTGGAACGCTGAGCACCAATCTGAATGTCAAGGGACCCACGAACAAGCTGGTGACCGACGGCACGATCGGATTGTATTCGGCGAAGCTTTCCGGTTTTGATCTTGGCTCAAAAATGTCCGCGGTTTCCGCCCTGACCGGTCTGAAAACGGGCAAAGATCTGGACATTGAAAAACTTACGACGAATGTGCACATGGCGCCGAACGGTCTTCGCGCGGAGAATTTTGTCGCGGTAGTTCCAAGCGTGGGCAATTTGACCGGAGCGGGAACGCTTGACGCAAAAAATAATCTGGATTTCAAAATGGCGGCAACGCTAACCGGCGGCGCGATTGAGGCTATGGGCTCGGCGGGTGGGGGAGTCGGCTCATTGGTTGGCGCATTGGGCGGCTCCAAGGGCAGCGGCTGCAAAGGTGGCACGACAATTCCGTTTCAGATTGAGGGAACTGCTTCGGACCCGAAATTTGTTCCGGATGTCGGCGGCGTTGCGGCCAACATGCTGAAGTCCCAGATGGGCTGCACCGGAGGATCGCTGGCAAATGTCGGCAAGACCGGTTCGCAGAATCCGGCCGACGCTGTTAATTCGCTGAGCGGGCTGTTCGGAAAAAAGAAAAAACCTTAGTCAATTTACGTTCAAAAAGCAGAATTCAGATTTAATTTTTGCGTGCGCTTCTTGACGCGAGACAAACTTCACAGTAGCCTCGTCCGTCCATTCGACTGACCGTTTGTCGTCGGATTTTTCTTTTTCTCACAAAAGGAGTTGGCATGCGCTCTTGGTTCGAACGCACAGGTTCTCCCGCGCTCGCTGGCCTTATCGCTGCAATTTTGTTATTGATTGTGCCCACTGTGACTGTTGCGCAAGGTGGCGAGCCGAGGTACTTCGCCATCCGTGGCGCGCGAGTCGTGACGGTCTCCGGCCCTGCGATGGACGACGCCACAATCGTAATCGCTCGCGGCGTCATCGTGGCGGTTGCAAAAGATGCGACGATTCCCGCGGACGCTTGGGTGATCGAGGGAAAGGGCCTCACCGTTTATCCGGGACTGGTTGACGCGTTTACGGACGTGGGAGTTCCTCCGCAAGCTCCCGCGCCTGCCGCGGAAGGCGCTCCTCGAAGGATGGGTGAAACGGCGCGCGGTCCCGAAGACCGTCCCAACACTGCTCCGTGGCGCAACGCTGCCGACGAGGTGAGCCTCTCCGACAAGCGCATCGAGACGTGGCGAAGCGCAGGGTTTACCACCGCTGTTTCTTGTCTCAAGGGCGGTTTTTTCCCTGGCCAGGCCGCTGTGCTCGATCTTGCGGGCGAACGCGCGAGCGATTTGGTCGTCAAGTCACTCGTCGCGATTCCCGTTTCGATCAAGCCGCTCGGCGGATTTGGCAGCGGATTTCCCGATTCACTGATGGGCGTCCTCGGTTACGAACATCAGGTTTTGCTGGACACCGATTGGCTGACGAAAGCCGGCGAGGCCTATGAGAAAAATCCCAAGGGCATCGCGCGGCCACGCTATGACCGCGCGTCCGCGGCGCTGGCGGAAGCTCTCGAGGATCATGCATTGGTGCTGCTGTCCGGAAATTCCGCGCTCGATATGCGACGCGCGCTTGAGCTTACCGATCGCTGGAAGGTGAACGCTGCAATTTACGGCGGGCAAAGCGGATACGAAATCGCCGATGAAATCGCCGCGAAAAAAGTCCCGGTGCTGATCGACTTGAAATGGCCGGAGAAAGAAAAAGACAGCGATCCCGACGATGTGCCATCGCTGCGGACGCTGCGGTTTCGCGATCGCGCCGCTTCCACACCGGCCGCCTTTGCAAAAGCCGGCGTGAAGTTCGCGTTTTACTCTGGGGCTGTTGCAAATCCCAAAGATCTTCTCAAGGCGGTGAAAAAATCGATCGATGCCGGACTGACCGTGGACGCGGCGCTTCGCGCACTCACACTTTCGCCTGCGGAAATTTATGGCGTGAGCGATCGTCTGGGTTCCATCGAAAAAGGGAAAATCGCAAATCTGGTGGTTACTGACGGCGGTCTGTTCGAGGAAAAAACGAAAATCAAAATGGTTTTTGTGGATGGTCAGCGCTTTGAAATCCGCGAACCGGAAAAGCCCAAGGAGCCTCCTAAAGGAGACATCAGCGGAAAATGGAAGATGTCTTTCACCAGCCCCGAGGGCCCGGAAGAGTCCACTGCCGACCTCACGATGGCGTCCGACGGAACGATCACTGGAACCCTTACGTCCAAGCGTGGCACGGCAACGATTCTCAGCGGCTATCTGAGCGGGGACAAATTCAATTTTGTGATCAACATTTCGATTGGGCCGTCGTTTGCCGATGTCAGCTTCAACGGCACGTTCGATGGAACCACAATCAAAGGAACGATCAACGTGCAGGATTTCTCGATTGATTTTACGGGAGTGAAACCGACAAATAATTCTTCGCTAGCAGAGGTGTCATCCATGCAGCAGGGAGATGCGCGATGAACGTTCGCCGCGGAATTGTTTTCAGCGCATTGCTGGCAGGCTTATTTGTAGCGGCTTCGGTTTCGCGAGCCACGCCGCCGGCCGATGCCAGCCCGGTCATCCTGATTCAGAACGCGACTATCCTCACCGTTTCGCACGGCACCATCGAAAACGGCTCGATCCTTATTAAGGATGGCAAAATCGCCGAAGTCGGCCCTTCAATTAAGGCTCCGGCAGGAGCCAAAGTGATCGATGCAGCGGGGCAATTCGTAATGCCGGGGATCATCGATTGCCACTCACACATTGCGATCGAAGGAGGAGTTAACGAAGGCAGCGTTTCGGTTTCTTCCATCGCGAACATCGCTGAGGTTCTCGATTCCGATGATGTGGACATCTATCGCGATCTTGCCGGTGGCGTGACTACCGCCAACGTTCTGCATGGCAGCGCGAACTCCATCGGCGGCCAGACGATTGTTATCAAATTGCGTTGGGGCCAGCCGGCGTCGAAATTGCCGTTCGAAGGCGCGCTTCCGGGAATAAAGTTCGCTCTGGGCGAGAATCCCAAGCGCTCGAATTTCAGCATTCCTGGGCAGCCCAAGCGCTATCCGGCGACGCGTATGGGCGTCGAGGAAACCATTCGCGGCGCGTTCACAGAAGCGCGCGATTACAAAAACTCGTGGGAGGCGTACAAGAAACGCGTCGCTGCGGGAGAAAAAAATGCGCTGCCGCCGCGCCGCGATCTGCGTCTTGAACCGCTGGTCGAAGTACTGGAAGGGAAGCGTTATGTTCACGCGCACTGCTATCGCGAAGACGAAATCCTGATGCTGCTGCGGGTCGCGAAAGAGTTCGGCTTCAAGGTGCGCACCTTGCAGCACGTTCTGGAGGGCTACAAGATCGCCGATGAAATTGCCGCCGCTGGCGTAGGCGCGTCGACATTTTCCGATTGGTGGTCTTACAAAGTGGAAGCCTACGACGCCATTCCCTACAACACTGCATTGATGACCAAGCGTGGAGTACTTGTTTCCGTGAATTCCGATGACGCGGCGGAAGCGACACATCTCAATCAGGAAGCCGCCAAGGCCATAAAGTTTGGCGGGCTGACGCACGATGAAGCCCTAAAGCTGATCACAATCAATCCTGCTATTCAGCTGGGTATTGATAAACGGGTTGGCTCAATCGATGTCGGCAAAGACGCCGATCTGGTCATTTATAATCACGATCCGCTGAGTGCTTATGCAGTTGCGCAAGAGACCATCATTGACGGCCGGGTGCTCTTCGATCGCGATAAAGACATCGCCGGTCGTGCACCGCTTGAAAAAGAGAAACAAGATTTGCTGGCCAAGGGAAAAAAAGCGGAAGAGAAAAAGCCTGACGAAAAGAAGCCCGACGCAACGAAAAAACCAGAACCAAAGCCGGACGACAAGCCTAAGCCGCCGTCCGATGCAGGAGAAGACACGACTGCGTCTCCAACTGGCGGTGCACAGTGAGAATCGGGGCCATGAGGCATATTTCGGTTTCAGGGCTGTTCATTATTTTGAGTTTAGCGATTTGCAGTCTCTGTGCGCCAGTCCGTTGCAGCGCGCAACTAGCTCCGTCGGTCTATGCGATCACGCATGCAAAAATCGTCACGCTTGCTGGTTCGCCGATTGCAGACGGCACTTTGATAATTAAAGATGGAAAGATCGCCGCCATCGGAGCCGTCGTGGAAGTGCCGGCAGGCGCGCAAATCATCGACGGCAAGGGGCTGCAGGTCTATCCGGGACTATTCGATCCAGTCACGCAAATGGGTTTGAGTGAAATCGGCGCGGTCAGCGCGACTGTAGATTCGTCTGAAACCGGTGCGTATAACCCGGACGTCGTCGCCGCGACCGCTGTACTTCCTTCGAGCGAGCACATTTCAGTGACTCGCGCCGCAGGCATCACGGAAGTGCTGGCCGTTCCCGGCAGCGGCGGTTTTGATTTTTCAGGCAGTCGCGGTGTCATTGGCGGGCAGGCATCGGCATTCCATCTCGCCGGCTGGACCATGGAAGAAATGCAGATCAAGCGCAGTGTCGCCATGGCGATGAACTGGCCGCAAATACAAACCCGGAGCTTTGACTTCGCCACGTTTACGCGGAAAGAAAAACCTTACGCCGATGCCAAGCAGGAATACGAAAAACAAGTTAACGAACTGACCGATTGGATGGACCGGGCCCGCCATTACGCGCAGGCCATTGGACACGGGGGCCCGTCCGACTTCGAACGCGACGTCAAACTGGAAGCGCTGGCGCCAGTTGTACGTGGGCAATTGCCGGTGCTTGTTTTCGCCAACCGCCAGCGCGATATTCGCAATGCAGTTGAGTTCTGCCAAAAACAAAAACTTAAAATGATTCTGGCGGGTGGCGCTGAGGCGTACAAAGTAAAAGACCTGCTTCGCTCCAAGGGAATTCCGGTCATACTCGGTCCGGTGCTGGCCAGTCCCGACGAGGAAGATGATCCGTATGACCGGATGCTCTCGCAACCAGCCGAACTATCCCAGGCGGGAGTGAAATTCGCGATCGGCAGTTTTGACAATTCTTTTGCACGCCGCCTCGGACAAAACGCCGCCAATGCGATTTCTCATGGTTTGTCTTATGACGAAGGTTTGAAGGCAGTGACACTGTACCCCGCGCAAATCTTCGGTCTGGCGGATCAGTTTGGTACTCTGGAGACCGGGAAAACGGCCAACCTTATCGTCACCGACGGCGACCCGCTCGAGCTGACGACTAACATCAAATATCTGTTTATCAAAGGACAGCTGACGTCCACAGACAACAGGCAGAAACGTCTGTACGAAAAATATCTGAACCGTCCCAAGCCCTGAGCGCCGCCTTCGGCACCATCTCTAAGTGCGGGCCTGTCGATTCTCCTAGAGGCACGGCATGCCGTGTCCGGCTTTCTCTCGCCGTACGTTCGCAATACGAAACTTTTTCCAATTCTGTGCGTTTACAATAAAGACCCCATGCGCACACGTCTCCTCCTTCGCGGCTCCTCCCTCATTCTTGTGTCCCTCGCATGCCTTCCATCCCTGCGCGCCCAGGAGGCCGGCAAAATCATCGAGCAATACGTCAAAGCCACCGGTGGCAGCGGCAAGCTGTCCAAACTCCAAACGCTCAGCCTCGAAGGCTCTCTGACGCGCGTCTCCGACGGAAAAACCGGCACGTTTACCCTCGATACCAAGACTCCCAATCGCTACTACATGGAACTCATAGCCGGTGACCAGCCCGAAATCCTCGCGTACAACGGTAAGTCTGCCTGGCATCTTTCTGCGCCCGGTGAACCGGCGACCTTGCTTGGGCAGGACGCACTGGAACTTGAAGCGGCATCATTCCTCGCTACCACGCACTTGATCAATCTGAAGAAGAGTAAAGCTGGCGCTGCATTCGTCTCGGCTGCCAAAGTTGGCTCTCGTGACGCGCTGGAAATCGAAATCACCATGCCTACCGGCGTGAAGCGCCAGTTTTTCTTTGACTCCACAACTCACGTGCTGCTCAAGGAGTCAGGCGCTGCGGGCGGCGTTCCGCAGGAAATGATTTATGACAACTACCAGCCGGAAAATGGCATACCGATCGCGCACAAACTCGAACTTCACCGGGGGAACGAAACCTACAGCATCGTCGTGAATCGAGTTTCCGTAAATCAGAACATCGGGGAACGCGTCTTTGATTTTCCGATCAAATCGCAAGTGCGCCTTCCCGACCTCAAGAAGCTGTTCGCGGAAATCGACGCCAACCAGAAAGTGGTGGACAAAATAAAAGAGAACTACACGGGGCGGCGGGCGACCGAGGAAACGCAGTTTGACGGCTCCGGAAAAGTTACGAAAATCGAACGCCAGGAATACACTTTTTTTTATTTGGATGGCGAAGAAATTTCCACGCTGGTCGGAGAAGACGGCAAGCCTTTAAGTGAGCAGAAACAAGCCAAGCAAAACGAAATTACAAGGAAACGCATCGAGGAGGTCCAGAAAGAACAAGCAAAAAAAGATGAAAAGGACAAGAAAGCCAAGGAAGAAGGAAAAGATGAAAAGGACAAGGACGAGCCTGGTATCGAAATTTTTCTCCGCGCGTGCCAGTTCGTAAATCCCCGCCACGAACGCTTCCGCGGCCAGGACGTTCTGGTTTTTGATTTCGAAGGCAATCCCGAATACAAGCCAAAGAACATCGCCGAGCACGTCGCGCAGCAGTTAGCCGGTGTTGTCTGGGTGGACGAAAAACAGCACGAAGTCGTGCGGCTCGAGGCTTACTTCGTAAAGGATTTCCGGTTTGCCGGCGGCCTGCTGGCAAATCTTCAGAAAGGCACCAGCTTTATCTTCGAGCAAACTTTTTTGAACAATGAAGTCTGGCTACCCACCTACGAGGAAGCGCATGTGGGTGTGCGCGTGTTGCTGGTGAAGGGATTCAAAGTGAATGAAGTTACTCGCTATTCTGATTATCAGCGCTTCCATATCGAAACGCTTTCCACCATCGCCAAACCAAGGGAACCCGCCGATACCACCGACAAAGAACCTTGATCAGTAAAAAGATTGGTAAGGAGCCTAATCTTTGGGCTGCAGTTCCAGGGCATCGGGAGCGGAGCACTACAAGCCGATGCTTTTGGGCACCGGCACAGCCGCGTCAAGCGCTTCACGAACTTTTTTCGCTAGCGCCGCCGGAGTAAATGGCTTCTGCAGAAACGCCAGTCCCGCCTCCAAGACGCCGCCGTTGGTGATGATGTCGTCTGTGTAGCCCGACATATACAATACGCGCAGGTGCGGATGTTTCGCCATTAGCCTGCGCACCAGCTCGCGGCCGCTCATCGAAGGCATCACCACGTCGGTCAATACCAGTTGAATCTGAATTCCGGACTCCGCGATCCTTATTGCATGTTCCGGATCCTGAGTCACGACTACCTTATACCCGTAAGAAGTCAAAACTGTTTCTGTCAGGTCGCGTACCGGTTCCTCGTCCTCAACCAGCAGAACCGTTTCCGTCCCTTTTTGTGGAGTGGTGATTAATTGCGCCGCCGCTAGAGGTTCGGCGCTTTCCGCAACACGAGGCAGATAAACTTTGAATGTCGTTCCGTGCTCGGGCTCGCTGTACACCCAGATGTAGCCGCCGCTCTGCTTGACAATTCCGTAAGTAGTCGAGAGACCCAGTCCGGTGCCGCGCGTTCCGCCCTTGGTGGTAAAAAACGGTTCAAAGATTTGCGCCACCGTTTCGGGAGTCATTCCTGTGCCGCTGTCGGAAACGGCAAGCATCACGTAGCGACCGGGTTTAACGCTCACATGCTCGCCAGCGTAAGCGTGATCCAGTTCAGCGTTGCAGGTTTCAATGCTGAGTTTTCCGCCGTGCGGCATCGCGTCGCGCGCGTTCACCACCAGGTTCATCAACACCTGTTCAATCTGTGACGGGTCGGCCTTGATCGTGCCGAGATCGGGGCTCATCTTTACGTGCATGCGAATGTCTTCGCCCATCAACCTGCGCAGCAACTGCTCGAGTCCGCCAACGATGCCGTTCAGATCGAGGTTCTTCGGCTGCAAGACCTGCTTCCTGCTGAACGCCAGCAACTGCCTCACAAGCGCGGCCGCTCGTTCGCTCGCGTCGTCTATTCGCTCGATGTCATTGCGCAGCGCGGTTTGGCCCTCGGTTCGCTGACGAGCGAGCTCCGTGTAGCCCTTGATGATGGTCAGCAGATTGTTGAAATCGTGTGCAATCCCTCCGGCCAGTCGTCCGACTGCTTCCATCCGGCGCGCCTGCTGCGACTGCATTTCCATCAGCTTGCGTTCGCTGATGTCCACCATGAATCCTTCCATGACGGGATGATTTTCGCTGCCTTGCACGATTGTCGCGGTGTCGCTGATCCACACCGTGCGCCCATCCTTGCGTGTTATTCGGTATTCGGCCTGAAACGATTTTCCTTGCAGGCCCGCCGCTTCCGCCGCATTGACCGCTGGGTGGTCGTCAGGATGTATATGCCGCAGCCAATTTTCGGAGTCCTCCAGCCATTCTTCGCTTGTGAAGCCGAGAATGGATTCGATTTGCGGACTGACGTAATACCAGCGGCCGGTGACGCCGGGCTCGGCGATATAGCTGATCGCCGCTACTTGCTCCACAATCATTCGATATTTAATTTCCGCTTCGGCTCGAGCGTGCTCTGCTTTCCGCCGTTCCCGCAAATCGCGGCTGAGCAAGACCACGCCCCCTTCCGGAAGAGCCGTGACGGCAAGCTCCACAGGGTTGCTGATACCTGGCTCGCGCGAGATATTTATGACGCCGAGCCATCGGCCGTCTTTCTGCAGTGAGGCCCTGATATCGTTTTCCTGCCCGCCTGTTTCTCGAGTCGAAACGTCTTGCCAGGCACGCCCGATCATCTCTTCACGGGTGGCGCGGCCGATCATCTGCGCGTAACCGGAGTTGACGTAGGTGTATCTTCCGTCCGCGTTTATGATGGCCATTCCGTCCACAGCCAGGTCCAGTGCGGTCGCTTGCTGCCGCACCCTTTTAGCGTTTTGCGATTGCCGGAAATCGCTGATCGCCATTCGAGCCACATAACAGGCTACGGAGGCCGTGAGAAGCGAATAGCGTACAATCCTCCACTCGGGGCCCAGGTTCACCGAAAGCAGAAAGATCAATACCGGCGCCACGCCAAACAGCGTGTTGGTAAGAATCGTTTCGCCCAAAGATTTGGTTCGTAGAATAACCACGCCCTGTTTTTCCGTTGCAGGTTTCCAAGTCGCGGCCCAGAAAGCGGCCCACAGAAGCGGTGTGGTCCAGGCCAGATCCAGGAATGTACCGGTCGGGGATTCGCGGACGCTCTGCGCATAGTTGGCAATGGTGGCGCCAAGGGCATATACCGCAAGGTAAGCTGCGAGTCCGCCGTACAACCTGCGCGTTTCCTTCACGGGAGTAATAGACATTCGCAGCAGCGCCAGAAAAAATACCACGACGATTTCTGCTGTAGCGATGGTGTTTTCCTGAACCAACGCCTCATGTGTATTCAAAGACAGGGAGGGCACGTAGAACAGGCCGACATAGACAAATAGAGAGACGAGCACGATTTGCACTGCGTCCAGCAACAGTCCCAAATCGACTTCTGCCAGGTCGCGATCCCGATCCAGCAGGATTGCAATTAAGAAAAACGCCTCTTGCGTATCGAAAAGAAATCTCGTGAACGAAAGTTCAGGTGGTTCGCGCAGCTGAACCACTTCGTAGTATGTCCACCCGATATTCGCTACACCCCAGACTCCGATGCCCGCCGCGATCAACACCCAAAATGAACGAGCGAAGCCAGTTCCGCGGCGCGAGGCTCGCAGACACATGATCACAGCGACCACACAGGCAAAAATTTGCAGGCCGTTCCCGAGCAGGGAACCAGCAGCAGATTTTCCGAGTGTCAGCACTTCGACGACGTGCAATAACCAGATCGCCGAAGCCAGGATGAAAAGTTTCCGTGGCATTGGCAGTAAGATCCGCACTCGGCGGAATGAAATTAAACCAAGATTCTAGTTTATTGGAGATTTGCTCCGCAAAGCGCGGAGCGAATTAAGCGACGTTCCTAACAGGCACGCCGTTGGCCCCTGAAACTTTGGTCGTTACCCCAGCCGATATAATTTGAAATCGATTGCGGGTTAGCGTCCTTCAAAGGGATAACGGTCTTGCGCCTGTACGGCGGAGGCGACGTTGCGGCGTAAAGCGATGGTATCCAGAGCAGGTCTTTTGCCAAAGCGCTTGAGGACCGCCATCTGAGTGATCAATATATCCCCTTCGTGAACCGTGGCGATGGCGCGTTTGGCTTCGTGTTCAACTCGTTCCATGGCATCGCTGATGAAAACGCGTGCGGCGTCGATCATGATTCTATTTGCGGTTTCGCCCTTTGCGGAAGCGGCTTTCTGCGCGCGGAGTAAACACGATTCCATCGCGTAAACTTCCATCACGACGTTTGCCAGGGCTGCCACAAGTTCTTGCTCGTCAGCCAGTTTTTCGCGAAATTTTTGGACTGCGCCGCCCGCCGCCTGCAGAAATATTTTCTTGGCGTTCGCTACCACGCGAGTCTCTTCGGCGAGCACGCCTTCGGGCGATTCTTCGAAAGACGGTCCAGCAAGGATTTCGTCCGCCAGCTTCATGGCTGCGGGAATCAGCGGTAACGGACCGCCCATGGCGCGTTTCATGAGCATCTGCACGATCAGCATGCGATTGATTTCGTTAGTGCCTTCAAAAATGCGGTTGATGCGCGAATCACGATAAGCGCGGCAGACCGGGTATTCTTCATGGAAACCATAGCCCCCGAAAATCTGCACGGCTTCATCCACAACGTAATCGAGCATTTCGCTGCCGTAGACTTTTGCGATCGAGCTTTCGATCGCATATTCCTCGAGGACTTTCATGGAGTGAGCGACCTTGTCGCCGCTCGCGGCGGACATCATGGCTTCGATGTTACCCGCGCTGCGATAGACCATCGATTCGACCGCGAAAATCTGAATGGCCATCTCCGCCAATTTTTCTTTCATCAGTCCGAATTCGCCAATCTGCTTGCCGAAAGCCTTGCGTTCCTTGGCGTATTTCGAAGCGGTCATCAAAACATGTTTCGAACCGCCCACACAGCTCGCGCCAAGGGTGAAGCGTCCGGCATTCAGTACGTTGAACGCGACGATGTGCCCGCGGCCAATTTCGTGCAGCAAATTCTCCTTGGGGACTCTGCAATTTTCCAGGAATACTGGCGTGGTAGAACTGCCGTGGATTCCCATTTTGTGTTCTTCATTGCCGGGCTTGCATCCGGGATAACTGCGTTCGACGATGAAGGCGGAAAATTTCTCGCCGTCGATTTTGGCGAATACGATATATAAATCGGCGAAGCCACCATTGGTAATCCACATCTTTTGCCCGTTCAAGACATAGTGCGTGCCTTCGCTGTTCAGTTCGGCGCGCGTAAGGGAATTCTGCGCGTCGGAGCCGGCCTGGGGCTCGCTGAGGCAATACGCTCCGATGAGCTCGGCGGTTGCAAGCTTCGCAAGATACTTTTGTTTTTGCGCTTCGGTGCCGAAATAGACGATCGGCAGTGTTCCGATTCCCGCGTGCGCTCCATGCGTGACGGCAAAGCCCCCATAGATGGAGAGTTTTTCAGTGAGAACCGTCGTCGCGATTTTGTCTAGACCAGCGCCGCCGTATTCCTCCGGAACTCCGCCGCCCATCAAGCCCAGCTCGCCTCCTTTTCGAATCAGCTCCGCCATCAGTCCGGGCTTCTTGTTTTCCAAATCCTTGGCGAGCGGCAGAACCTCTTTCAAGACAAATTCTTCCGCGGTCTGTCCGATCAGCTTCTGATCGTCTGTCAGGTCGGCGGGCGTAAAAACATCCTGCGGAGCCGGAGATTCAAGCAAAAAACTTCCGCCTTTTGCAGCAGTTTTGGTAACAACGCTGGTGGCCATGAGGTGCCTCCGGAAGATGTATAAGACGTAGCCGAAAGACTAGTCAAACAAAACGGCGTTACACCGGAATTGTACTCCCGACATTAAAGGAGTCGCAATTGACCGTTAGTACCAGACGCACCTACTCTTGCGTGAGGCGACTGAATCCGCCGCGATTTGTCTGGGGAAGCCTTTAGGCTTAGGGGGGAAACATGAGCAGCATACCTTTATGGCGGTATTGTTTCTCGGTCATGCTGTGTTTCTTCGTTCTTGCGGGAACGCAGCCGGTCAATGTTGGCGGCACCACTCGGCAAGATGCCGAACAAAAGGCTTCGCCGGAGATGAATCGCTTGAAGAAACTGTACCTCGGCACGTGGGACTACACTGAAACGTATGAGAAAACTCCGTTTTATCCGCAAGGCGGAAGCGACACGGGAGTTTACACGAGCGAGCTGGGCCCGGGCGGAAATTCGATTGTGAACCGGTTTCATTCGCGTGGCGCGGTGGGTGATTTTGAAGGGCTGCTGGTCATGACATGGGATCCCAAGGAGAAGGCCTACAAATCGTACGTGTTCGGCAATGAATTTCCTGGTTGCGTGGTGCAAACGGGCCAATTCGAGGGCGACGCGCTGGTGTTTCGCTCTGACTTCGCGGCGGAAGGAATGAAAGTGAAGCTTCGCAACGTGACACGGGTTTCGGCGGTGGGAAAGATCGTCAGCCAAGAATACGTCGCAACGGAAGGTTCGCCCGAAGTGCTGATGATGCGGGTAGACGCGAAGAAAAGGCCCTGAAGAGTTACAGGGTTAACAAGGAGGCGAAAATTCGTGAAGCGATAGAGGTCGTTTGCTAGGCACAGCCGCAGCATCAAGGCTACTATCTGAGTCAGAAATCTTATCGCAACAGAATTAGAGGCATGAATGGGTTTTCTCGTTCGGGTCCTGAAACTTTTGCTGGCATTGGTCCTCGCTTCCGTCGTGGCGCTGTGGTTTGCGGCGCACCGTGGTGACCGCAGTTATATCGGGCTCGAGGTTGCGATTGATCGACCAGCCCCCATGGTCTTTCGCTGGATTACAACCGACCAGTTGCTGCGACGCTGGATTTCTGACCTGGCGAAACTGGAAAAAACTGGCTCCGCTGGCCTGGCTCAAGCGAACGATGTCTATCGGATCGATGAATTCATCGCACAGCGGCGGGTTACCTTCGATGTAAAAGTGATTCATGCAACCCCGAATCAGGAACTTGCATTGGCGGTGAAACCAGCGGCCGAATCCAGTGGCGGTTACACCGCAACTGCTGATTTCAAGCTGTTCCCCAACGGGGATTACACGCGCCTGGTGTTTACATCGCACTCGGACTTCCAAAGCTTTGGCGATCAGATGATCGAGCCGATTCTTACCTACGCAACGAAAAAGAAACTGGAAGAAGATCTTACGCGGTTGAAGCTGATGATGGAGGCGGAGCCAGCAACCCAGCCTGACGTGCGAGTACGGCCGACCGGACAGTAAAACAGGCTGAAGCCGATGTCCTCACGACAAGCGCTCGATGATTCCGGCCGCGCCCATACCCCCGCCGATGCACATTGTGACCATTCCATAGCGCGCATCGCGACGCTGCAATTCACGCAAGATGCTGGCAGTAAGTTTCGCGCCGGTACACCCCAGCGGATGACCGAGCGCGATCGCACCACCATTGGGATTCACTTTGCTGGCTTCGAGTCCCGCTTGTTTAATTACCGCAAGCGATTGCGCGGCGAATGCTTCGTTCAATTCTATTACCGAAATATCGTCGAGCGTCAGTCCCGCGAGATTTAAGGCTTTGGGAATTGCGTTCACCGGCCCGATACCGAATTCTTCCGGCAGACACCCGGCCGTAGCATAGGCCACAAACCGTGCGAGCGGCTTGATGCCCAGAGCCTTGGCGCGCGCATCACTCATCACCACCACCGCGGCGGCTCCATCACTCATGGGCGAGCTGTTTCCCGCGGTCACCGAGCCTTTGATGTGAAACGCCGGCTTGAGACTGGCAAGGACTTCCAACGAAGTGTCTGCGCGCGGCAATTCGTCGGTGTCAAACATGACGGAAGACGCGGACGGTTTCGGCGATCTGCCGTTCGCCAACCCGTTTCCGTTTGTGGGCAAAAAAACATTTTTTACTTCGACCGGCAAAGTTTCGTCCTTGAATTTTCCGGCAGCGATCGCCGCAATCGCCTTCTGATGGGAGGCCAGCGCAAATTGATCGGCCGCCTCCCTCGAAATTCCAAATTTGCGCGCGATATTTTCGGTACCCAGTCCCATGTTGATGTAAGCGTCGGGATAGTGATCCACCAGCCACGGATTTGGCGAAATTTTATTTCCGCCCATAGGCACCATAGACATGGATTCGGTGCCGCCCGCGACAATCACTTCCGCGCCGCCGCCGCGCACGCGATCCGCGGCCAGGGCGATTGCCTGCAGGCCCGAAGAACAGAACCTGTTGATAGTCATCGCGGAAGTCTCCACCGGCAAACCCGCACGCAGCGCAGCGATGCGCGCCACGTTCATTCCTTGTTCGCCTTCGGGCATCGCGCAGCCCAGAATCACGTCGTCCACTTCAGCGGCGGCAAGACTGGGTACGCGCGCGATGGCTTCGCTGATCACCAGCGCTGCGAGATCGTCGGGGCGGGTGGCGCGCAGCGTACCTTTATAAGCGCGCCCCACCGGGGTGCGAACTGCGGAAACGATTACAGCTTCTGGCATACATTGCCCTCGCGTTGAACAACTCTTGATTATTGTTCGCCGTTGCGGTGAAAAACGCAAATTGTGCTGCGGCTAGTTACTTATGAAGGGCTGCGCCGCTTTTTCTCGGAATGAAAAGAGCTGCCGGTGGCTCGACGGAAAACTTCCTGGAATAGTTTCCCTGATTTACGGCGATCCCGACGCGGCCGCGAGAATCGACGTACAGCAGGGACGCTCCCACCGGAACGTTCATGAAAGTTTTCACGTAGGGCAGCGTCACCGGCTTGTGGTTGATCTGGACGGTGATCTTGTCATCCAACGAATAGCCGAGCGATTCCAACTCGTCTTTCGACACGTCGCTAACCAGCGACCCGAATGGATCATCGAGACCGATAATTTCGCCGGTGACTCCCATGGCATCTACTTTTGCCGTTTTTGCTGTGAGCCGAACAAGTTGCGGCACTTCTGGCCCGGCAATGGTGTAGTCCCAGCCTTCTGCGAGATGCGCTGCCGCGGGAGAAAAAATGTCGCGGCCGTGGAAGGTGGAAGATATCGCAGCCTGGATCATCCAATGTTGATTGGTAATTTCGCGAGCGCCTTCGAATCCATCACGATCAATTACCGCGCTGACCAGTCCGTTGTCCGGCACCACAAAAAACTGCCCTTTTTTCGATTTAACGATCACGGCTTTGCGGGAAGTTCCCACTCCCGGGTCCACCACCACGAGAAAAACGGTCCCCGCCGGATAATAGGGCGTGACGCCGTACAGGTAACGCGAAGCTTCCTCGATTTGAAACGGCGTCACCTGATGCGTGATGTCCATGATACGCGCGTCGGGGACAATGCCGGCGATCACGGCGCGGCAGATGGCGACGGCGTCGTTTGCGGTACCAAAATCGGTCATGAATACGATCGTCGGTTTTCGAGTCGGCGTTATCGCCGCGTCTTTCGGCACCGGTGCGCTGCCGCAGCCTGACGAAAATAGGAGAAGCAGGAACGGCACCGCGGCTAAAGATCTTTTTTGCAGCCACTGAAACATGGGATTCCTTTCTTTTCGAGCAACTAGTATATGCATTTACAGCCATTTCGAACGAGATGTCTCGCGTTCCGCTTGCGCGGTCTTAGTAGGAACCTGTTGCCGATTCAAGTAAACTTTGAACGCGTCAGCAACAGTCACCCCCAGTCTTGCCGCGCCTTGAATTGAATTCCAAATTTTCACGCAAGGAGACTTCAAATGCGTCGAATACTCGTTTTGACGGCTCTCTCGCTGTCGCTGTTTTCGTTGCCGCTCCTCGCGGATCAGGTCACTTTGAAAAATGGAGACCGGCTTTCCGGCGTTATTGTCAAATCCGACGACGATGCCAAGACTCTGCTGATCAAAACCGATTTGGCTGGAGACGTCACCGTCAAGTGGGACGTCGTAACGGCCATCATGTCGTCGCAGCCCCTGCACATTATTCTTTCCGACGGGCGAGTGATTGTGGGGAGGGTGACCACCAGTGACGGGACATTGGTGATTGCTACAGATGGCGGCACCGTTCCTGCGGCGCACGATGCGGTGAAAGCAATTCGCGACAACGCTACCCAGGCGGAAATCGACCGGCTACAGCATCCTCGCCTGCTTGATTATTGGAGCGGACTGTTTGACTTGGGACTGAGCTTGACCGAGGGCAACTCTTCCACGTCCGCGCTCACGATTGCAGGCAAGGCTTCACGTGTGGTGCCGAAAAACAAATTCACGCTTTATTACACACAGGTGTATGCGAGGGACAGCAATCAATCTCCGGCGCGCACCACCGCAAACGCGATTCATGGGGGAGTCCGCGATGACTTCGACCTGACCGAGAAGCTTTACGCGTTTGGTTTCACCGATTTTGACGAAGATGCTTTGCAACACCTTGACCTACGTAACGTTCTCGGCGGCGGCATCGGCGCGCATGTCCTCAAGACCAAAAACACCCAGTTCGACGTATTTGGAGGCGCCAGCTTCAATCAAGAATATTTTGCTTCTTATACCGTCGCGAATCCGGCGCCGCCTCCGGCCCTCTTACAGGAAGTATCGCGGACTCGTCACAGTGGAGAAATCGTGGCGGGTGAGGCGTTTGGCACAAAGTTCGGACCGCGCACCACAGTGAGCGAGCAGCTTACCTTCTTTCCCAATCTGAGCTCTGTCGGGGATTACCGGATCACTCTGGATGCGAACGCCAGCACGAAACTGAAGACCTGGTTGGCATGGCAGGTCACCGTCAGCGACCGGTACATTTCCGATCCGCCGGTCGGACTGAAGGGCAACGATTTCCTGCTCTCGACCGGATTACGGTTGACGTTTGGCAAGGGAATCTTCTAAAACCGATGCGGGCCGCGCGTTGTCCATCGGCCATGAGGAGGCTGAAATGCACGGAATACTTTTTTGGATCATCGTTGGATTGATCGCAGGGTGGCTGGCCGGCAGAGTGATGAAAGGCGGCGGCTACGGTGTGGTAATGGATATCGTACTCGGCATTCTCGGCGGAGTTTTGGGCGGATGGCTGTTCGGGATGCTCGGTATTTGGTCCGGCGGCGGGATGATCGGCAGCATCATCGTCGCATTTATCGGAGCTGTGATCTTGGTGTGGATTACGCGGTTGCTGAAGAGAGCCTGAAAGCCCGATTGGCGGACCTGCTGTCCGGAGTGAGAGCGCAAACCGCCACTCATAAAAGCAAATCGCGCCGGCTGCCGGGGGAGGCGAGCCAGCGCGATTCGCTTCGGGGGTAAAGTCAGTTGGTTGCGACGGTATCGGTGCGACTTACCAGGTACCACTCTACGGTAGGCGCGCGCTGGAACTTCAAATGTAGCTCCGCGGCGGCAGCATTTTTTGTATCGCCAGATTTTTTGCGCGCCAGCAGGAGTAATTTAGTTGTTAGTGGCGAATGGGGGTCTGCCGAGAGTTCGTCAGCAGCGCTCGAATAATCCTTCTGTGCAAAAAAGACGTAACCGCGAGCGGATTCGTAGCAATTTTCCACGATCAGGTCGCGTGATTTTGCCGCCAGCTTTTCTAGCTTTGCTACAACCTCTTGAGCCTTGTCAATTTCACTTTGTTCCGCCAGGACGCGGACTTCGTCGCGCCAGATTGCCGCCAGCGATGGATTTCGGTCCGAGTCAATCATGCCCTCGATTGGCGACAGGTAAGCTTGTTCCACCTGGCGCAGCTTTTGCAGCTGTTCCTTTGTTGTGGGCAGAAGAAGCGCGTGAGCCTCCTGAATCTCGAACTCGGCATAGGGCTCGTGCTGCGCATGTGCTCTTCGCTCCTGTGCGGAGAGTCTCTCCAGTCCTTGCGCATTTTTTCCCTGCCAGAAAAGCAGCAGCGCTTGCTGATATTCAATATGAAGCCGATCCCGGTTATTTGTTGCGATTGCCAGCGCTTTGCGGTACTCCAAGTCCGCATTCGCAAAATTGCCCATTAGCGCGTAGGTGTCGCCGAGTCCCGTTTGCGACGTGATAAATGTTGGCGAGATTTTTAGTGCAGCGGAGTAGTGTGCCAGCGAGCCCTGGTCATCGCCGACGTAACGAGAGACTTCACCGATGGAGTCTTCGGGATTCGGCTGACCAGGCAGCAACTCCGCGTAGCGCTTCACGTACGCCAGCGCCTTTACAGGATCGGGATCGCCGGTTTCGACCTTCGCGTATCCCAGCATATTGAACGCTGGCGCAAAACTGCTGTCCAGCTTGATGATTTGCTCCATCAATTTCACGGAACGATCGTAGTCTTGCTGGAAATAGAGCCACTCGGCCGTCAAATAGAGTGCGTGGCGATCTTTCGGAAAGCGCGCCAGAAGATCGTTCATCGAACTGATCGCCGGCAGCATGTCGTCTTTCTGCACGGCGGTGAGGAAATTTACCAGCAAGCGCTCTTCGGGAGCTGCGTTTCTCGCCAGTTGTTCGGCCTTCTGCGCTGCTTGCGGGCTCGGTTGATTACGCCGCGCCGCGAAAGACCACACGGCATAAGCAAGCGCAAACTGCGGGTCCTTTTCGGTGGCCTTGCGGGCGCTCGCGGCAGAATCTTCCAGTAGCACATTTTCATATTGGTCGAGTGCTACCTCGACCAGCTTTTGTGCTTCTACTGATCTGCTGGCAACGGGAAATGCGAAAACATGGCCCGCGACTGACGCGGAGGAAGCAGCCGCTTCGGCAGGAGACTTTAGCTCCGAGTCTGTCACGCTCGCGGATTGCTGGGGATTGGCCCACACGCTAGACGACAGGAACGCCGGCATCAACAAAACAGCCGATTTTAATAAAAGCCGATTCATGTGATGTACTCCGCGGCAATTTTTCGCCGACGCGCGAACTGCGATTGAATCTTGCGTGCAACCTAAAACTATCGCTCCGCGCATCCCTTCGTAACTGGCCGCCAGTACAGGTGTGCCGCCGAATTACAGAGTAATTTATTAGCAACACATTTAATTTGTTCCTACTGGGCACTTGCCGCTGCCGTTGCAGGCGCTGATACTGCATGCAGCCTGCTCGAAAGGTGACGTGGGTATGTCTAAATCGTCCTCGCTAAAATCATCGCGCCTTGTGTGCGCCGCGATTTTGTTCCTGTATGCCTCTGCGCCCGCCGTTCCAGCGGTCAAGAATATGGCTGTGGTGACGTCTGCGGGCAGCAAACTTGCCGATGTGCCGCTGGCCGAGCTCGTCAAATACTGTAAGGGTTCCACGAAAGCATGGCCGGACGGAAAAAGTTTCGTAATCGTCCTAAAGAATCCGGATTTGCCGGAGATGCGCGTCGTGCTGCAGAAACTGTTCGGCGGCGGAGCCTCGGAAGCCAGAATCGCCATCGCCAAGCTGAACGAGACCCGCCAGGCCGCAATTGTTGTGCAGTCGGATGATGATTTGCTGCACGCCGTGGATACCACTCCGGGAGCCGTGGGCGTCATAGACGTCTATTCCATCAATGGTTCAGTGAAAGTATTGCGTGTGGATGGCAAACTGCCGTTCGATGTGGGCTACGCCCTAAAAGGCAACTGACGTCTTTCTCGCCGATTCAAATAAACCCAGGGCAATTAAATCCAGAAAATCTCTTCCTAAGTATGCGGCGTTGGATTGCCCGTTGATCTTAGCGCCTTAATCGCGGTCAATCCGATCAAAAATATCGCCGCTCCCAGTGCGCTCCACAGCACTTCTGGATGCCGTTCCGTGAATGGCCGCGGGTCCCGATAGTTCGCAGTCTCTTCTTCCGGTCCGAGATTAAGAATTTTGTAAACAGGTTTGGGCGTTACGGATTCGAAATAGTGTGCCAGATCGTATTCTGGCCTCAGCGCTTTTTCGTTGCCGTAGATCAGCCGGTATGGTTGCCCCGCGATCTGCCTGAAGGCCAGTGCGCGCGGAATCGCCGCCAACCCCAGATGCAGATTCGCAAGCGGTTCATCATTGCCGTTGATAACTTCAACTCGCAGTAGCTTGTTTCCTGTGGCCTCCGGAAAATCAACTCGAAGCAGTTCTCTCGTCTGGTCGCCTTGAACATAGCGGTAGACCACTCCTGAGCCAAAATACGACCATTCCTGGCCATCACTGCTTCCGCTAATGCGTACCGCGCGATAAAATTCGCGGGTGTCGGTTGAAATGTCCAATTCTGAGATCGGCTGATTCAACGAGGTAAGAGTCGTTCTCCAGACGCTTTCCGTGGGATCGCCGGATTTTTCTTCGCTAAACGCCGCAGTAACTTCTCTGGCCTGCTGTGCCGGCGACGATTCCTCGTGCAAAACGCTGATTCCGCTCACCAGGAATTGCGCGGATGGATCGGCGATGCGCACGCGAACATAACGTGAACTCAGTCCCTGAAAAGGAATAGTCTGCGTTCCGTCTACTGCTCGCGAACGAAACCGCGCGATCGGCGCTCGCGCTTCCACCACGCGCCACGTCTTTGTGTCGTCGCTTAACGCTACTTCCGCCCACACAATGAAGTCCGGGCGGCTGGTTTCCACTTTTACGCGATCGTAGTTGGCGTGGCTTTCGCCGAGATCGCCGATGACTTGCGTGTACTGGTCCGCGACAAAACTGTTTTCTAGGATGCGCGCCGCGTGCTCTTCTACATTCCGCGGCGCTGGTCGCCCCTCCGCGACGTAAGGAACTCCCTCTCCGCCCGAGTTCAGGATGCGCACATCTTCGCAGCCTGGCTGGCAATGTGCATATATTTCCCACGGCAGCAGCACTTTCGCCGGTCCGTCAGTGTCCGCGGGTGACGTTTGCACGGCACGCGAATAGCGCCAGGAGCGCCATTGATCGGGCAGCTCCGCCGAGAACGCCAAAAAACTCACGACGCTGGTCAACAGCACAGCGGAGATGATTCGCCGCTTCATGAATTCCCGCGCTGCTGCGCGTTCTTGCGCGTGTAGGAAAATGAGACCCCCAGCAGCACCGCGCCCAGAACAAAGAAGGACAAAATCCGGTAGCCTCTGTCCAGAAACGAGAGGTCGTAGAAAAATACTTTGCCGACGACCAGGCCGAACAAACTCAGGCTTTGCCAGCGCAACAGCGCCGACTTGTTCTGTACACCCAGAAACAAGAGCACCGTGGCATACAAGGTCCACAAAACGGACAGAGCAACATGCTGCGCCAGCGCGACATCCATGCCGTGGCCGGCTTTTGCGAAGTAATCCCAGAATTCCCAGGACAACGCAATCAACGCGTACACATTGATCGCGACTACAAAAATTCCGATCTCCGTGCGTTCTGGTGCATCAATATCTCTGTCGTGCGTTTGCGCTGCCCAGAGCGCCACGCCAAAACAGGCAATCATCACCAGGTAAGCCGCGAAGCGAGCATTCAAAAGAAACGGGCCGCCCGCAGGAGGCAAGATAAGCAGCCTAAGCGCGGAAATTCCGAGCAGGATGTAGCCGGATTGCCGCAGGAAATTGCTGGCCGCGCGGAATCCCGTCCAGACCAGGATTGCGCCTTCCACAGAGAAACTGAGCGTGATCCAATTTCCTTCCAGGCGAATCGGAACCGCCAGCGTCAGAAGGGTCAGCGCCAATCCTGCATACAATAATCGAGCCAAAGCCGGTTGGTTATCGGCACGGGCTGGCATCAGCCGCGCGACGGCAACATGCCCGGCTGCAAGCGCAAGAAACAGCAGCGTCAGCGGCCACTTGTCAGCGGGCCACAGCAAAATAAACAGCGCACCAGAATATGCGAAGGCGTTCAGCAGGATCATTGCGATGTCAAACTCTGCGGGACCAAGTCCACGCAAGGCCTTGACGATCGGCAATACTGCATACAAAAAGAAAAACAGTGTGGCAAATACTACGGTTCGTTCCAGCGGGGAAGTACGGTGAAAAAATTCCTCATACCATCCCCAGAAATAAATCTGCGTTCCGATAAACGCGATTGGCACCAGCGATTTCCAGTCTTTTTTCGACGCGATCGCCAGCGCACCCACTCCCAGCAAAATCAGGTAGCCGAACAGGACGACCTGCTGATCCTTGCCGCTACTTGCAAGAATCGGCGTCAATAAGCCGCCGACCAAGGACAGCACGGCAATTCGTTGCGAATTGCGTCCGATGGCCACCGCCGCCATCACGGCAGTGATCACGATCATCGCCGCAAAGCCGACGTCCCGGCTGTACAGCGTGTAGTATTGGCAGCCTGCCCACACCGAAAGAAACAGCGTTGCTTCGCCTAGTGCCGCGATGCCTTCGGAAAAATAGCTGTAGCCCTTTCCGAGTAGCCACTGGCTCCATGGCAGCATCAAGGCGCCCAGCAGCACGCCGATGGCAACCCGTCCCGACGGTCCGATCACGTTGTTGTCAAACGCCCACTTCAGGCCGGAGGAGATCGCAATCAGGATGGCAACGATGCCAATCCGGTTGAACCAATTTCCGGCGATGCGATTCTCCAAGTCGGGTGGAGCGGCACTCCTTGCGTAGGCACCGCCTATCACTGCGCTAGCAGAGGAGTCCGGCGCCCAATTGGCGGGTAATTGCCCTGGAACAGCGCCACTGCCCACCGCGATGGGTGCAGGCGGCGGTGCCGCGCTCGGTTCAGCTCCTTCCGGCACTGAAGGCGGCTCCGTAACCCAAACTCTATCGGCCAAGTCATCCGGCGGAATGCTCGTGGCTGGTTTGATGGTCTCTGGTTTGCTTTCAGCCGTGACACCGTGAGGTATCGCCTGTTCAAGGGCCAGCATCCGCTTTTCGAGAATGTAAATCCGTGACGTCAGCTGAGGGATCTGCGGGTGAAGCGAGTCGCCTTCCATGCGACGCACCGCGACCAAGGCCATGATTGCCAGGATAGGCCCGGCCAGAAACAGCGCAATGGCAACAAATAGGAGAATTCCCATACGGTAGGAACTGGCGAAATTAGAGCACAGCGCCCCGGCGGGCACAACTCAAATTGGGGGCGGAAAACTCGCTGCAATTTGCAACCCGCCTTGCCGCCAGGTAGGCAGAAATGTCGCGTTTTGCTCCCTCCTCGGTTCCGATTTGGACGTGTCAAACCTGTACACTCGGACAGGTTTTTCCACAGGAGGTACAGCGAAGCCTTTACAAAGTACATCACCAGCGGCAAGCTACGGTTAACTGTATTATTTACATATATTTACAGTGAACAAAAATGAGGCACTTGGGTACTAGGAGACTCGTTTGACCTCTAAAATGTGCCGTCTGTACCATAGCTGCGGCTTCCTAACTGCTGTCTAATGGTACAGGTCAAGGGAACACCGACCCTTCGTACAGTTCCCAGCATCAAAGAAACGGGCAAAGGCGCAACAAAGAACCAGCCCAAGTAGCGACCGTCGGGCCCAAGAATAGAGGACAAATGAAGACCAAGGACAGCAGCCGCAAGTGGATGTGGTGGTTCCTGGCAGTGGTTTTGGCGATGCAGCTTTATTTCGTCCGGGAGCTTCTGGCAGCATTTGCCCTGTTCGTTTTGGGATTCGGGGCTATCGCTTTCGTGTTGGCTGCCCTTTATATGATTCACCAGGGATGGGCAGTGGCCGTGGAGAGTTTGGCCAACAGCCAGCATCCTGCGGTGCTGTCAGTGAAGCGTGGCATAAATTCCATGGAATTTGGGGTTCGGCGCAGCGCCCTGGCAACGATCGGCGGAACCGAGGAATTGGCCAAACGTGCCATCCGCGCCGGTTCGGCCACCGCCCGGTAATGATTGAGTTTGGTTCGTAGGGAGAAGCCACCGGCAAGCTGTACTCCTGCAGCCGACCGGTGACCAGCTACAAAGAAACAAGAAAAGAGCCAATCGCCCTGAGCAGGCGATTGGCTCTTTTTCTTCCACCTGCTGTTTTAACAATTGGTCTAAGCGGATTAAAGAGAGCGTAGAGCGCTAGCCACCGGCATGGCCGCCGCGCGAACGGCTGGCAGCAAACCACCAACAACTCCCATCACCAAGGCAAAGATAACACCTTCTGTCAGAAGCACTGGCGTGATCCTGAACGCGAAAGCCAGATTTGAAAACGTCTGGAAGTTCATCGTGCTTGTCGTTAGTCCGTTCAGCGGCAAAACGGCCAGACAACCAAGCAGACCACCGATGAAAGCTATCAGCAACGCTTCGAGCAGGAATGAAAATACTACCGAGCTGCCGCCAAAACCCACCGCGCGCATCGTAGCGATTTCGCGGCCGCGTTCTGACACCGCGGAGTACATCGTGTTCAGCGCACCGAAAACGGCTCCGATAGCCATGATGGCCGCAACGAATCCGCCAAGAACCGTGATCAGGGTAGTCATCACGCGCGACTGTTTTGAGTAGTAATCGATTTCGCGGCTCACATCGACATTCATCCGAGGATCCGTGGTGAGAGCGTCCTTGAACTTGTCAAACGCCTCAGCTGAGGTCAGACGCGCTGTGACGGATTGAAACAAATTGTCCGGGCGCTTGAGGACCTCATTTAGAACGGGAGCGTCACACCAGACTTCAGAATCGAATGCAGAACCACCCGCATCGAAGATGCCTGAAATAGTCCAGTGGCCACCTCCAAAATCCACTCTATTACCCACAGCGAGAGGGACGAGCTTCTTCGATCCGTTTGCGCCGACAACCACGCCGTTGTAGGTACGCGCAGCGTTCTTGCCGACGGCCAACTCCGCCAGGCCCGGCTGAGGCATGCGGCCCTGGATTATTTTGACAGTTCGGCGTACTTCGAGGACATTGGGGGAAACGCCACGGACCTGAGTGTTTGCGTCGGCTCCATTTGAAATTAGCGGGAAGGGCATGACGCCGACCACTTCTTGCGTAACGAGCGGATTGCCGTGAACGTCTCGAGCAACCCCGGGAGCGTCCTTGATGATCTTGACGGAATCGAGAGTCACCGCTCCCATCATCTCGGAAGGCGAGCCGGCACGCAGAACCAATGCGTTGTCAGCAGACCCTGAGCTGACCAGGGTAGCGCGAAATCCGTGCGCCAGGGAAAGCATGGCAACAAAAACGCCAACAGTCCCGGCGATGCCGAGCACTGCGACGATGGATGAAGTCCAGCGAGCCTTGACGCTGCGGACGTTGTAAATCACCGGAATCGCCATGTCTCAGACCCTCCTCAAGGCATTGACGACGCGCATGCGCATGGCACCGATGCCGGGCAACAAGCCAGCAGCAACTCCCACCGCCAGGGCAACCACGAGGCCTACGGCCAAGATCGATCCAGGCAGCACGAGGTTCGGCAGCATACTTGCCAAGGCGGTGGCGAGAACGGGCGTGGCCACCACGGCCAACAAGAGACCCAGCAACCCGCCGAACAGCGCGATAGCCAGCGATTCCGCGAGAACGAAAAAGAGAACTGCGCGGTCGGAATAGCCGATGGCCTTGAGCACGGCCAGTTCCGAGGTCCGTTCGCGAACGGATATGGCCATGGTGTTACCAGTGACGAGCAACAACGTGAAAAAGACAACTGCGCCAATCGTAACAATGAGGAATTGGATGTTGCCGAACTGCTTGACCCAATTCGCCGCGAATGCCGATTCCGCTTCGGTCTTGGTCTCATTGGGAGAGTTTTCAAATTGGGTGTCTATGGCCTTGGCGATGCGTGGAGCGTCTTCCGGCTTGTCGATGCGAATGACGTACCAGCCGATTTGTCCTTTCACGCGGTCGGGAATTTTCTCTTCAAAGTAATCCCACTGGAACCAGAATTGTGTTTCATCGTCTTGGGGACGGGTCCCATGATAAATACCGACAAGATTGAAGTCCCAAGCGCCTCCACCATAGAGCGTGGTCTTGATGGGAATGCGATCCCCGATTTTCCAACCGAAACGCTTCGCGGTCTTGGCACCGGCGATGGCACCCTGCCGATCCTTCAAGAAAGCATTCCACTGGTCGTCGGGAACGGCCAGTTCGGGAAAAACCTGCCGCTGCGTTTCCGGATCGATCACGAACTGCGGGAAGAAATTATTTTCGTTCTGGTAGATGCCGCCAAACCAGTTATTGTGCGCGACATAGCTGACGCCGGGAATGCGCTGGATCTTATCTTTGTAGGAGAGCGGGATCAGGTTGATGATGGAGGTTCGGTTGATCGTGACCAGGCGGTTGGCGCTGGCCAGCTCCGCGTTGCCGAGAAAAGCCCCGCGCACGATCGAGAGAAAGGCAAACAGGAACAAGGCCACGGCGAACGAGCCGATTGTCAAAATGAGCCGCACTTTTTTGCGAAATAGATTGGCGAAAATCAGCCTGGCATACTTCATGCCACACCTCCCGCCATCGCGTTCTGGGGAAGTTTGCCACCCTCCACGAGCACGCCTTTTTCGAGGTGCAGCGTCGTATGCGCGCGGTCCGCGACGACAGGATCGTGTGTCACCATCAACACTGTTTTGCCGTGCTTCGCCACCAATTCCTCGATAAGCTCCATAATATCGGTCGCGCTTTTGCGGTCCAGGTCACCGGTAGGCTCGTCGCAAAGTAAAAAAGTTGGATCGGAAACAATCGCGCGCGCGATGGTTACGCGCTGTTCCTGTCCGCCGGAGAGTTGCCTCGGATAGTGATTCATCCGGTCGACCAGTCCGACGACGGACAGCGCCGTTTCTACGTGCTGTTTGCGCTGCGTTTTGGAAAGTTTCGTTAGGAGCAGTGGCAGTTCCACGTTCTGGTAGGCCGTGAGCACCGGAATCAGGTTGTACATCTGAAAAATGAAGCCCACGTGCCGCGCCCGCCACTGCGTCAACTTGCTGGAAGACATATTGGTGATCTCATCGCCGTCCACCGAAATATGTCCTGAGGTCGGTACGTCGAGCCCGCCCAGTAGATTGAGCAAGGTCGTCTTGCCGGATCCACTCGGCCCCATAAACGCCACGAAGTCGCCTTTATCCACATCCAGGTTCAGGCCCTGCAACACCTGAATGTTTTCGCCGCCGCGCTTGTAGGTCTTGTTCACGCCACGTACTTGAATCAGGGCTGAAGAACTGCCGCTATTGTCCACGCGAATCATGCGTCACTCCTCCGGGTCTCAGGGTTTGTACTGACCAACCCTGAATAGATCATTGATTGATTCTGACTGCTTCACCGTCCTGCAAATTCTCCGGGCCGTGCGCTACTAGCGAATCACCCGAATTCACGCCGGCCATAATTTCCACATCCGAGCCGCGATCGTTGCCGAGTGTCACGCCGCGCCGCTCAATTTTCGTGTCCCGCATCAGGAAAACATACGATTTGCCATTTTCGGTGTGCACGGCCGATTTCGGTACAATCGCCGTCGGCAAGGGGGCCGAATTCTTTGCTGATTTTTCTTCCTTGGTGTCGTCCTCGCCCATGAAGGCCACCTTTACGCCCATGTCCGGCAGAATCCGCGGATCCAACTTATCGAACGAGATGCGCACTTTCACAGTTGCCTTTTGCCGGTCTGCTGTAGGAATCACGGTCCGAACATGCGAAGGAATCTGCCAATCAGGATACGCATCCAGCGTAGAGGTCACGCGCTGTCCAGGTTGCACTCGCGCGATGTAAGCTTCGTTCACGTCCACTTCCACCTCGTTCGAATTCATATCGACGATCGTGGCGATACCCGTCCGGGTAAAACCGCCGCCAGCCGAAATCGGCGATACCATTTCGCCCACCTGCGCATCCTTGGAAACAATAATTCCGGCAAACGGCGCGCGGATCGTGCAATTGTCCACCGCTTGCTGCGCTTCCTGAATTCTCGCGTTCGCCGCAGTCACTTGTTGCTTGGCCAGAGCGATTTTCGCGCGCAGGCTGTCCGCCCCGGTTTGCGCGTTATCCAGTTGGTCCTGGCTCTGCACGTTTGCCGCTTTCAGTTCCGCCGCGCGATGCAGTTGAATTTCCGCATACCGTAGTTGCACTTCATAATCCTGAATTGCCGCTTTCGATGAATCCCGGTCGGCCACTGACGATTCCAGCGCGCGGCGTACGTCCGAATCGTCCAGCGAGGCCAGAAGTTGTCCTTCCTTCACGCGATTTCCTTCATCAAAAAACACGCCGGTAACGCGGCCGGTGATTTTCGCCGCCACGGTCGCCCGTCGCCTCGGTGTCACATAGCCGCTGGCGTTCAGCAAAGTCTGTTGCGCAGGGTCTCCCGCCGGACGTGCCACCGCCACCTCAACCACCGGCGCGCGATTCTTCAACGCGAACACCCCGCCCGCTACGAGCAAGAGCACACCAAGCCCAGCCGCGAAGAAACCCCAGAACTTTCCGGCGCCTCCGCGAGAGCGATGGGTATCTTGGATTTTCAGCGACGCTAGGTCTGCAGCCGGCATGAGTAGAGAGATGCTCCTATTCGAGAGGCAACCGCTTCGCGGTTACACAACCAGATGTAAACGTCGAGCAGCTCCGTTAGTTTTTCAGTTTCGGGTAGAGGCCGGGAAGAGCCCCGTCGCTCGTGCGTCTCCCCATAACTATACGCGAAACCTGCTCCATTTATATCAATCGAAAATCGCATCCAGTGAACGCCAAAATCGGCGAGTGGCTCTAAAAGACCGGCCAGCGCGCCCGACCCGCCGGACAACCTGCCCCGACCGTTGTGGACCGCTGGCTCTGCGAGCGATTTTCGCGAGGAGAATCTCTCTTCGACTGCGGCGCCCATCGTCCAACCAACCCGAGTTCGACCGCGCCAAAAAGAACTGGTAAGCTTCGCAGGCTCCGGAGGTCTTTCCATGAAACCAAACACTTTCGCAATCGCTGTGGCATTGTTCGCCTCCCTGGTCATCCCGCTTGCCGCTCAGGAAAAAGCGCCGGCGCCAGCGAAGCGCATAGCCATTCGCGCCGGCCATCTGATCGACGGCAAAAGTGACAAGCCCTTCGATAACGTCCTGATCCTCATCGAAGGCGACAAGATTGTCTCTGTATCACCCGGCGGCGTGGCACCCACCGGCGTCGAAGTGATTGATCTCTCAAAAGCCACGGTTCTTCCCGGTTTCATTGACCTCCACACCCACGTGCTTTTGAACGGCGACATTACCGCCGAGGATTACGACAAGCAGCTTCTTAAGGACTCCATTCCGTATCGCGCCATTCTCGGCGCCCGCAATGCTAGAATCGCCCTTGAAAACGGCTTCACCACCATTCGCGATCTCGAAACCGAAGGCGCCATGTACGCCGACGTGGACGTTAAAAAAGCCATAGTGAATGGAGAAGTTCCCGGCCCGCGCATGCAGGTTGTCACGCGTGCCATGGCTCCCACCGGCATGTATCCGCTTCTCGGCTATTCCTGGGAATTGACATTGCCTACAGGCGTTCAATATGTGGATGGCGTCGAGGGCGCGCGCAAAGCGGTGCGCGAACAAGTCATGTACGGCGCGGACTGGATCAAGTATTACTCTGACCGCGGCTACCACTTCGAATCAGATGGCGTTCTGCACAGCATGGTGAATTTCACCGACGACGAAGCCAAAGCCATTGTTGACGAATCTCATCGCCTCAACCGAAAAGTCGCCGCGCACGCCATCGGCAGCGACGGCATTGCGGCTGCTCTGCGCGCGGGCGTGGACACGATCGAGCACGGCGACGGCCTCACAGATGCGCTCATGGACGAAATGGAGAAAAAGGGAACTGTCTGGGTTCCGACGGTAATGGTCGGAGCCTATGTCGCCCCCGGTCGCGGCGGCAACTGGGTAAAAATGGTGGAAACCGAAAAAATTGCGTTCCAAAGAGCACTGAAGCGCCACGTGAAAATTGCCTTCGGAACCGATGCTGGCGGCTCGGACTGGCGCGAGCTCAACGAAGCTCGCGAATTCCAATACTACGCCGACTACGGCATGTCTCCCATGCAAGCCATCCAGACGGCCACCATCCGCGCCGCCGAAGTTTTGGGCTGGGCCGATAAAGTCGGCACCATCGAAACGAACAAATGGGCCGACATGGTCGCCGTCTCCGGCGACCCACTGAAAGACATCAAGGAATTGCAGCGGGTAAAGTTCGTAATGAAAGCCGGCGTAGTCTACAAAAATGAAGTCGTTGCTCAATAGAGCTCCGCGAATTAAACGGTACTCTGTGGCAATTTCCCTCGCTGTAGGACTGGGAAGCGCGTTCTCAGGTCTTTGGGATTGGACTCTGTCGGTACGCGGGACTACTGTAGAGTCAGAAACCCCTGGGTTGTTGGCTTTGGTTACCTGCTGATTTTCGCTTTGGCCATAGGCTCATTGTTACTCCCCGGCGCCGGAGTTTGAGCCGTGGACGTTCCAATGGGTTCATTCGAGCATCGCGTAGCAATGATTTCTTATTTGGGTGGCATTTCTAGTGTTTTTGGCCAAGCTTTAGAAGTGAATTCAAGTGGCGAAAGCCCGTCGGCCTCGATGACAAGACCCTTCTGCGAAGCTATTAAATAAGAAAAATAGACCTGTTGATTTCCGTCATTCCGAGCGAAGCGAGGAATCGCTCTTCGCTGTTTGACCTGTCACAAGCGCATCCGGCATGCCACTAGCGGCGGGCGGTCGCGATAGAACAGTGCGATGAGCGAAGTCCTGTCCGCAAACAAGAACGACGCATCGGCAAAAAGAAAGCGGACCCAGTGGAAATTGCTCCACCGGGCCCGCAGGTGATTTTGCTGATAACCATGTCACGCCTGGCGCCAACCATGCCGCGTGACCTGCTGGCCGATTTGCGGTCGCAAATCAAGCCGTTCGGGCCTTAGTAGGTTGCACCTTCCGGCACGACGACAAAGTCGACGCGACGGTTAGCTTTTTCTTGTCCCTTTTCCGTTGAAGCTTCGCCGGTGCGCGTGGAAATACGCGAGGCATCCACGCCCTTTTCGACGATGTACTTCTTGGCAAGGTCAGCGCGAGTCTGCGCCAGCTTGGCAGCCTTGGGTTCCTTCCCATCCGCGAACCCGACGATGACCAGCTTGGCGCTGGGATCATTCTTCAAGCGCAGAGCGACGTCATCACCCACGCGCTTGCACGCATTGTCAAAACGGGACGCTCCTGCTTTGTTGTACCCGCAATCGCCTGCTTTGGCGGCTTGTGGCGGAGGAGGCGGCTGTTGCACGTCAACGTTGGTCGAGGCATCGGCAGTTCCACCCCGGCCGTCGCTTACCGAGCACTTCACGGTATAGCTGCCGGGAGCAAGTCCGGTTGAGTCAAACTGCGCCTTTGGACCATCGCCGGCCACCTGGCCAGCGGTCGCGGAATAGCTATACGTCAGCGGATCGCCGTCCGGATCGCTGGCCACTGAAGTGATGCCAGTGCGTTCACCCGGCATAATCGGGCTGCGATCCGTGGAGCAAGAAATGGTCGGGGGCTGATTCGGTTTCTTGGCAACCGTGATGTCAGCCGCACAAGTTGCAGTGCCGCCCTTGCCATCGTCTACTTTTGCGGTGACGGTGTAACTGCCTTCGGTGAGACCGGAGGTATTGAAACGCGCGTCCGGACCAGTGCCCTCTACGGCGCCGCCCGAAGCAGTGTAGCTATAAGTCAGCGTGTCATTGTCAGGGTCGCTGGCGGTTACGTGAACGGTGACCGCATCGTTGGATCCGGCGAACACCGAAGTTGGATTCGCGGCGCAGGCGGCGACGGGAGGATGGTTCGGAGGCGGCGGCGGATTCGGGATTCCGAAGCGCAATACAATGCCTGTGCCCAGGCGCAGATTGTCTTGGCGCGCCCTGGGATTGACATTCACACCGCTGAAGTTGGTCATGAGGTAATCGATTTGGGCAAAGCGCCACGCGATGTTTTTGTTCAAGACGATATCAACGCCACCGCCCGCAGCCAGGGCAAAAACGCTCTGAGACGGTCCACCGGTCAAAGCGCCACCAGCGTGAGCGCCACCAAAAAGAAATTCTCCGAATGGCACGAAATGATCGAAGTGGCGGAGATTGAGGCGTGGGCCGAAGAGAAATGTCGTGAGCCCGCCGTCAAGTCTTGTGCCATTCACGTCGCGGCTGAAGGTGTAACCACCGAGGTCCGCGGTCAAACCAAGATAACGAGTCGGGTTATAGGTGAACCCGCCCGAGCCACCGTGATTGTTGAAATTGCTAAATCCGTCGCCTGGATTGAAGTTGACGTAGCTGTAGCCCAGGTTGATTTCAAACTTGGGGACCAGGCGCGCCGGGGCGTCTGCCTCTTTACTCTTGGCTGCGGCCTGTGGTCCCGGAAATGGTGTTGCCTTCGGAACTGCAGGAAGTGCAAAAACGCCGCGGGTGGCGTGCACTGCGCTTTCCGGCGCCGGTGCGGAAGCGTCCGCACTGCCAGTGGTTCCGGTTGTGGGCTGGTTTGCGCTATCGTCCTTCTGTTGGCCAAAAAGGGGAAACGCCAAGATCGCCGCCACAGCTGTTGCTGCACACCACTTACGCATAACTTCCTCCATAAATTCGTCGTAGGACTTTCCACTCATTACCGCGTTCATCCCGGTAGGAACTGCGCTGAGGGAGTCGGCGCAATTCCAACTTTGTCTTAGAAAGCGCGAAGCAAGAGCTTGCGGATCTCCCGCCCGGTTTGCATTGTGCTCGGAGCGGGACAGCAGTATAAAGACAAAGCGCGGTGCCAATAGCCTAAGCCAAGCCCCCGAGATTCCGCAAGCAAATCCTTGCTCCGCAACGAGAAATTCGGCGCGCCAACGGTGGAGAATTAATTGGTAAACTGACGGCGATATGACAACGTTTACGACCATTGACTTGAATTGGACTGGAAGACCGCGCTCGATCGCCGCCGTGCTGATCGAATCGGAAGGTGCGAGCGTGCTGATTGACCCCGGGCCGGCGTCCACGCTGGAAACGCTGCGCGCGGGTTTGCGCGACCGCGGGCAAGATTTCCAGAGGCTCGATGCGCTGCTGCTGACTCATATTCACCTGGACCACGCCGGAGCGACCGGCGCTCTGGTTCGGGAAAATCCCGACCTGAAAGTATATGTGCACGAATTCGGCTTGGTGCATATGATCGACCCGTCGCGATTGTTGGCCAGCGCCGGGCGGCTGTACGGCGGAGATTTGCAAATGTTGTACGGCGAATGTACGCCGGTGCCGGAAAGCAATCTCAAGCAATTGCAAGGCGGCGAGCGAATTCAAGTCGGAGAGGCGCAACTGGAAGTCACCTACACCCCGGGACATGCGTCGCACCATGTGACGTATTGGGACCAGGCGTCGCGGACTGCTTTTGTTGGTGACACTGCAGGCATCCGGGTCGAAGGCGACGCGTTTCTTCTGCCGGCCACGCCGCCGCCGGACATCGACATCGAGACGTGGAATCAATCACTGGACACGATTGCGTCGTGGGGCCTGGAGCGACTCTTCCTGACTCATTTCGGATTCATCGAAAATCCTGCCGATCATATTCGGTTGTATAAAGAGCGGCTTGCGGAATGGAGCGCCCTGACTCGGAAACTTTTGGCGAGCAGCATGGAAACGACGGAAGCCGAGAGGGTTTTTGTGGACGCGATAGTCGCGGAAATCAAATCCACGCTGCCAACGGATGCGGCCGATCATTACATTTTCAACGGCGGGCTGCGGCTGTCGTGGCTGGGATTGATGCGCTATGTGCGGAAAAGGGATCAGCAACGCCAGTAAAACGCGTTCGAACGAAAGCGGACAGAATCAGGAATTGGATTCTTCGGCGGTTGCTTGGCCTGAGGCCGCAACGTCGGGTGCAGGTGAACTCGTGAGCGGCTCAGGCGGGCTGGCAAGCGCTTCGAATCTCACGCGCAGGCCGTCCACCAACAGATCGATTAGCTTTTGCGCGCTGGAGCCATCGGGATCGCGATCCGGATTGTATTGCGCGACGTCGAAACCGAGCAGCGTTTTCTGGCTCAGCACCTCGCGCAGCGATTGTCGAGCCTCTTCGAAACTGAGCCCGCCGCTTCCAGGTACATTTACGGCTGGAAACTCTTCCTGCGCAATGATGTCGGTATCTACGTGCAGAATGAAATCGCGGGAATCGGCGTGCACATGAGCAAGCGCATCGCGAGTGCTGGCGGCCGGGCCTTTTTTCTGGATGTCCGCCGCATAAACGTAGCGTAGCGGCGATTTAGAGAGGAATTCCTGTTCAGGCGGATCGACGCGATCCAGGCCGAACAGCAAAACGTCTGGCTCGCGAACCAACGGCGTCTCGCCCCAAAAGCGCACCAGCTCTGGCGCCCCCCGACCGATGATGCTGGCAACCACCATGCCATCAATGCGGCCCGACGGGGTCGAAGCGGGCGTATTCAAATCGGCGTCGCGATCCATCCAGAAAAGATTCAAATGCTTGTAGTAGCGGCGAGCCCCTGTAAGCAGTCCAATCACTTGCGCGCAATCACCGCCGAGCACCAGCACCAACGCTCCGCTTTTAATGGCGACTTCTGCTTGAACTTTCAGATCGGTCAATCCGGCAACAATCGCGGGAAGATTGCGGGCGCGCCGATGCTCCTCATCGTCGGCAAACAAACGCGGTGGACAATCGCCCAGATCGTTCACTTCATAGCCGATATTTTGCAGCTTTTCGATCAGGCCAGCAGCTCTGAGAGCCTGCGGCGCTTTTTCGGTGCCGGATAGAAACGCAGCCGCGCTCGAGCAGGCGCCAATCAAGGCAATCTTCTTCGGCTGACGGACAATTTTGACCGCCAAGTGTCTCTCCTGAAGTTTCTGAAAAACCCAGCTACCGCTCGGGTTACAGGTCTCGTATTTACAAAACCTGCGCTCAGAGCGGCCAGCTGCCCCTTCCCCTGGCAAGAACACCCGACCACGTACAACTTAAAATAAGATTCAGCGACGCGGAGCCGCAGCGATGGTTGCAAGCTCCGGCGGCAGCGTAAACCGCACATCCTCGCGAATCAAGTCCAGATCGCGCTGGTCGGTATAGCCGTGTTCGGCCAGGCGCTGGCTGACCTGTTCGACCAACACTTCAGGAGCCGATGCTCCGGCAGTCAAGCCAACGCTGCGTACGCCCTCCAGCCAGGCTGGATTAATGTCCGATGCAGAATCAATGAGTTCGGCTTTTACACCGCGGCGTTGCGCCACTTCCACCAGACGATTGGAGTTGGAACTGTTCTGCGAGCCCACCACCAGAATCAAATCCACATCCTGCGCGACCTGCTCGACCGCTTCCTGGCGATTCTGCGTGGCGTAGCAAATATCGTCGCTCTTGGGCCCCACAATTTTGGGGAACTTCTGCCGCAGCCGCGCCACAATTTCCTGCGTATCGTAAAGGCTAAGCGTCGTTTGCGTAAGAAACGCAAGCTTGTCCGGATTGTGGACTTCGAGCTTGTCCACCGCAGCCACCGAATCGACAACGATGGTGCGGTCGGGCGCTTCACCGGAAGTGCCGATAATTTCCTGATGGTCTTTGTGGCCGATAAGGATGATCGTGCGATCTTCACGGGCGAATTTCAGGGCCTCGAAATGCACCTTTGTGACCAGCGGGCAAGTGGCATCGATCACCTTCAAAGAGCGCGATTTCGCTTCATCGCGAACCGCCGGCGGAACGCCGTGAGCGCTGAAGACCAGCACTGCGCCGTGTGGAACTTCGTCAATCGATTCTACAAAAATTGCTCCGCGGCGGCGGAGCTGTTCGACCACATAGGTGTTGTGCACGATTTCGTGATGCACATATACCGGCGCGCCGTAAGCTTCCAGCGCCAGTTCAACAATATCCACGGCGCGAACTACGCCCGCGCAAAACCCCCTTGGCCTCACCCGCAGCAGTACTTTTCCTTTTGATTCTGTGGCCATCTTGCTCCCATGATTGCTAAGGTGCTTATTTCTAAAACTCTATCATAACCCATACGCGGAACCAGCAGAACGGTTTTCAGGATTTCCAGCGTAAGTTATCTTACGTGATCTATTGTCAATGGGAAGCTGGAAGGTCAGAAATTGGTAGCGAAAGCGATCAGGGGAAAAATGCTGCTGAGAAACCAGGTTGCGCTGATTACCGGATCGAGTCGCGGGATTGGCCGCGCGATGGCGCAGTTGTTTGCCAAAGAAGGGGCAACGGTGTTTTTGACGGCGCGCGCCGAGCGAGAATTGTCCACTACGGCTGGCGAAATTTCCCAAGCAGGCGGAAGCGCCTCATGGTTCGCGGGCGACCTGGCGAACGAGGCCGATTGCCGGGCGGCATTCGACAAGGCTGTTTCCGCATTTGGCCGCGTAGATATTCTGGTGAACAACGGCGGCCACTATGGCCCGGTAGTTCCGGTGGAAGAATACCCGCTGTACGAATTCGATCGCGTCATAGCGGTCCACCTGCGCGCGGCATTTTTGTTGAGCCAGCTGGTTTTGCCGGGAATGTATGAACGGAAGCATGGCGTGATTTTGAATATCTCCAGCATTTCCGCCAAGGCGGCCTATAGTTGGGGTTCAGCATATGCTGCTGCAAAAGCCGGTCTTCTGGGCCTTACGCGATACAACGCCTCTGAAGCCGCCCGCAAAGGCGTTCGCGTGAACGCGATCTGTCCGGGCCCGGTTACCGAAACCGCGATGAGCAAAGAACTGGGCGCGGAGCTGGCGCGCAAGCTCAACATCGCTAAGGACCAGCAGTTGGCAGGCTTCCTCCAGGGAATTCTGCAAGGCCGCGGACAAACCGCGAACGAAATTGCAGAAATGGCATTGTTCCTATGTTCGGAAAGAGCCAGCGCAATCACCGGGCAAGCGATTAACGTAGATGGCGGAGCCGTTTTTTATTAGTCGTCGTGGTTCCAGAGCTCTCGCAAGACATTGCGCAGGGCGCTGCGCAGTCGTATGATCCTCCATAATTCTCACTTCTGCCGTTGAAAAACAGGAGCATTCCATGCGCCACCTAGCCCGCATTGGTGCTTTATCACTCGCGATTTTTGCGCTCAGCTTCTGCTGCCTGGTTACCGATGCGGCAGTGCCTGGCGCCGTGCAGATTCGTAGCCGGTCCGACTGGGATGTTTATATCGAGGCCGCCGCTGCGGCCTTCGATGCGAAAGACTACGCGAACGCGGAGAAGCAGGCGCAGGCCGCGCTGCAGTATTCATCGCGCTTCCATCCGGAAGATCTTCGGGTCGCCAACACTTACGCGACCTTGGGAAAAATTTACGAAGCACAGGGAAAGTACGAAGCGGCCGAAGCACCACTTCGAAAGGCGCTGGAAATCTGCCGACAAGCGGTGCGCGAGGAAAACGTTTTCGAAGTGGGATGTCTGGACGATCTGGCGGAACTTTACGAAGCCGAAGGCAAGTATAGCGATGCCGAACCTTTGCGGAAACAATCCCTGAAGATAGCCACCAAAGTCATGGATGGAAAAGGTCCCTTGGTGGTCCTCTGCGCGGAAAACCTGGCGCAACTGTATGCCGCCGAAAAACAATTTGCCGTGGCTGACGAGTTGTGGCTGCGCTCATTGCGAATCAACGAAGACGAATACGGCAAAGAGAGCATTCAGGTCGCGCTAACGCTGGAAAAGCGGGCCAGCATGCTTAGCGAAGCGGGTCGCGAACGCGAGGCGGCGGACGTCAAAAATCGCGCGGCCAAGATCCGCAAGAAGCTGCCCTAGTCCTAAGAGCCTGCATAGCGCGATTCGTTTTGACTTGGGTGGATTGAGCACCTAGAATCGGCTCCCCTGGCATCCATGATTGGCGAAACCATTTCGCACTACCGGATTACCGACAAACTCGGCGCCGGCGGTATGGGCATCGTCTATAAAGCCCAGGACCTGCAGCTGGAGCGATTTGTCGCTCTGAAATTCCTACCACAAGATCTGGCGCTGAGTGAAACCGACCGCGAGCGCTTCTTGCGCGAGGCTCGCTCCGCTTCAGCACTCGACCATCCCAACATTGGCGTCATTCACGGCATCGATAAAACCGCCGATGGCCGTATGTTCATCGTCATGGCCTATTACGAAGGCCAGACACTCTCACAAAAAATAAGCGGTGGTCCATTGTCGTTGCGGCAAGCCATGGATTGGGCCTGCCAGATCGCGTCGGGCCTCGCCGCGGCGCACGCCCGCAACATCGTTCACCGCGACATCAAGCCGGGAAACATCATCATCAGCAAAGACAATTCCGCCCGCATCGTGGATTTCGGATTGGCCCGGGTCGTGGCAACTCCCAGCGCTACCATGACTGGCGGAATCACCGGCACGCTGCCGTACATGTCACCGGAACAAATTTTGGGCGAAGCGGTCGACCAGCGCTGCGACGTCTGGGCGCTCTCGATTCTGCTGGTGCAGATGGTCACCGGCAGCCACCCCTTCGGGCGCGACAACGCGACCGCGATGACCTTCGCGATTTTGAACCAACCGCCAGCCGCAATCGAAGCGCTCCCAGCGCTGCTGCAGCCGATTGCTCTGCACGGACTGGCGAAAGATGTGGCGCATCGTTATCCCGACGCAAAAGAGATGCTCATCGATTTGGAGTCGGCGCGCGCGCAAATTGCCTCGTCAGGAATTCCCCTCGACGACTTGACATTGACGCAAACCGCCCCTTCCGCAGCGCTGAAAGACGTCATCTCGCACGCTTCCACCCCGCGCTGGCAAGCGTCATCGTCATCGCTCTCCTCAGCGGGCAAGGACAAAAAAAGAGCCGCCGCCCCCTATTTATTCGCAGCTCTCGCGATAGCCATGCTTGCCGCCGCATCACTGCTTTTTACTCCGGTTCGGCAACGCGCCGCCGCCATGCTCTCCGGCAGCGGCGGAGAAAGACACGTAGCCGTACTGCCCTTCGACAATATCGGCAACGATCCGGCCAATGAAGCGGTCGCCCAAGGCTTAATGGACTCACTCACCAGCAAGCTATCCAATCTCGACGCTCAGCAGCAATCGCTGTGGGTGGTGCCGTCAAGCGTCGTACGCAGCCGAAAAGTCAGCGATCCTTCATCGGCAGGCAAGGAGCTTGGAGCGAATTTGGTGGTGAAGGGCAGCATTCGGCGCGATTCGAAAAATGTGGAGCTGACTGTGAACCTGATTGACGCAAAAGATCTGCGTCAAATCGGCTCGGCGGTGCTGGATGATGCGACCGGAGATCTGGCGAATTTGCAGGATGAGGCTGTCGCGCGTTTGGGCCGTCTGATGAATATCAACGTGACCGCGGACATGCTCCGCGCCACGGGAGGACGGGCATCGCCTGCGGCGTATGAGCTGTACCTAAAGGCGCTGGGGTTGATGCAAAGGTACGACAAGCCTGGGAATCTGGATCAGGCGATTTCAGTCCTTCATGACGCGGTCCAAACTGATTCCCAATTCGCCTTAGCTTTCGCTTCTCTCGGCGAGGCGTACCGCCTGAAAAATCAGGTAGACCCCAATCCGCGCTGGATCGATCAGGCATCGGCAATGCTCGAGCGCGCGGTTCAACTCGATCAACACCTTGCTTCCGCGTTTGTTACTCTCGGAAGAATTCACGAAGACGCAGGAAAGCATGACTTGGCCGTTCAGGAATTTCAGAAAGCGCTCGCACAGAACTACCGCAATGCGGAAGCACTCAGCGGAATGGGCAATGCACAGGAGAGCGCCGGCCAGATTGTTCAAGCGGAACAAACCTATAAAAAAGCCATAGCCCTCAGGCCTGACTACTGGGATGGATACAACAGCCTGGCTCTATTTTACGACCGTCAAAACCGGTATCCGGAAGCGATCGAGCAAGTAAAGCGAGCGATTCAGTTGGTTCCCGATAATTCGCAGCTGTATTTGAATTTGGGCGCCTTTTACGTGGACGCTGGCGACGAAAAATTTCATTCTCAAGCGGAACAAGCACTCAAAAAGTCCTTAGAACTTAATCCCAGCTATCCCGCGTTCGCCAATCTCGGCCTGCTCTATTTCGACGAAAAACGGTATTCCGAAGCAGCGGATATGACCGAGAAGGCTCTGAAGATTAACGACCAAAATTATATTGTTTGGGCAAATCTTATCCTTGCCTATCAGTGGCTGGGCGATAAAGCCAAAACCGAGGCGGCACGCGAAAAAGCCATTCATGCAGCGGAACAAACCATTCGCGCAAAACCTTCCGACGCTCTTGCGCATTCCGTCCTGGCTTGCCTTTATGCTCAAAAAGGCGAGCGAGAACGATCCTTAAGCCACATCGACACCGCCCTGGCCCTCGCTCCTGCTAATCCTAACGTTCTGGACAACGTCGGCTCTGCCTTCGAAAGGTTGGGAGACCGGGCGAAAGCAAAGCAGTACGTCAAGAAAGCGCTCGATGCGGGTTATCCGCTCGAGAACCTCAAAAACGAGGCAGATTTGCAGTCACTGTTGAAAGACCCGAGTTTCCGCGTGAGCGGGAAGTAGTCAAAACTGAAAGGAGAATAAGTCATGGCACAACCTGCAGCAGCTCCAGAAGGCACTCCCGAGGCCAATGAGATCACCATCAACAGCGATGGGTCATACTCGCCGACTGGTGGCGTTCAAATTAACTCGGGCGGAGTCGCAAAATTCACGGTGAATTATCAAGCGGGAACGAATACCTGCTACATTCCCTTTGGACAAATTACCTTCGCTTATGTCGCAGATACGACCGGCACTGGCGGTAATACCGTCAAGGTTGGCTCCTAATTTCTATCTCCCTTGTGGGGCATGAGCCTAGCCGCTGGATTGGGGATTCTGATCCGCCGACAGCTGTTTGCATTCCTCGTGCCCTCCGAGCCTCCTACCTGAATCATTGCTTCTAACAGCTTTCTCCATGGCTTGTGCGTAGCCAAGATTCTGAATATCAATTCTCCCGCTTAGCGCGAAGTTACAGCAGTTCTAGGACCGGCTCAGGCTTTGAATTGGTGGCTAGCACTGTGGAATGTTGGCAAAAGACTAGTCACTTCAGTTAGAATCCATCCATCTTTAGAATTTCCATTCCATTTTTTCGCGGGGAGGCCAAACCATTCTCAGCCGTGAGCTTTCCACCCTGCCTGGTGAGCGATGCCTCTATTTGATTTTATTTCTCCGTTTGCGCGGAGACCGCGCGTGAGCACTATCCCTACTGCAGACACAACATTCGGATTTACCGGACCGGAAGGACGGCGCAGCACGCGCATCGAACGTCCAGTGCCGCTTCTGATCACCGGACACGACGGGCTGGGCCAGGAATTTCTAGAGCGCACGTCGGCGGTGAGTTTGAATTTGCACGGCTGCCGGTATCCATCGCGTCACGATACACATGTCGGTTCGTGGATCACGTTGCAAATTGGCGAGGCCCCGCTCGGCGAAATTGTCACCACTGTGAAAGCGCAAGTTCGTTCGGTGCAGATTCCGCGCAACCCGCGCGACCTGTATCACGTGGGAGTGGAGTTGGAAAAACCGGCGAACGTTTGGCGAGTTCCCGCGCCGCCACCGGACTGGCTGACCGCGGCAGAGCGGCTTAAAGCGGAGTTGCCGCCATCGAAAGAACAGACCGCGGCCGCCACCGGCCCCGGTCGCGCGCCCACTGCCGAAGACATCCCGCTGCCACCGCCCACTGACATCACGGCGACTCCCGCGGCTTCGACCAATGGCCACAGCGAAATCGATCGCAGGGATCTGTCAGAAGCGCTTGCGGGATTGGCTCCCTCGATCACCATGCCTTCACCGGCATTGCCTACGACTGCCAAGGCCAGCACCGGACCTGCAACTCCAAACCCGGCGATTCTGGAAAGCGCTGCGGCCTATGCGCGGCCCAATCGCGTAGCAATCACGCCGGAACGTCTGCTGGCCGCGCTTCAACCAAAAATTGAGAAGGCTGCAGAAACCGCCATTTTGACCGCCATTTCTAAGCATTTGCCGCCGGCATTGCACGCAGCGGTGAATTCGATTGATGCGGCGCGCGAAGCTTCCCTGCAACAAGTGTCCAATGCCAGCGCCCAGCAGCGCAGCGCACTCGTGCACACTTCGCGCGAGGAAGTGCTCGCCCGCCTTGAGGACCGGCTGGATGAAGTCCGTACCCGCTGGGATGCACAGTTGGATGGATATCGCGTTCGCGCGGAAGAGATCGTCCAGCGAATCGACAGACAAGCCGGCGCCTCGCAGAAAAATCTGGGTGACGCGCGGGAAGCCAGCGAAAGGGCGCTGCGCGATACCCAGCAGAAAATCTCTATTGTGATTGCCGACTCGCTATCCGGCGCGCTCGAGGAATTCAACCGCGGAGTGGCACAGGCATCGCACCGTTACTTGACGAATTTTCTGGAAGAAGCGCAATCGCTGACCCGCGAGGCCACTGCCCATCTCGAAGCGAACGTGGCGGAAGCGCGTGCGACGGTGCAGACCTCGGCGGGCGAAGCGCTTGCCGAGTTCCGCCGCCAGGCCGAGCTTCAGGCCACGGTCGCCGCGACGGATACCACCCAGAGGATAACGTCGGCATTGGCCGCTCTCGATGCCGAACATCGCGCTGCCTGTGACGCCCGGCGCAATTCGATCCAGGCGGACGTGGCGCATTCGACTGAGCAGGTGACGGAACAATTCCGCCAAGGCCTCCGCGCCTTTTTTTATTCGTGCCTGGTGGCGGCCGTGGGAGCCGTCGAACAACATTCGCAAGCTACCCGCGAGGGGTTTTCGCTCGACGTGAAGAATTTCTTGCCTCCGACAGGATAAAGACAAAATGCTTTTGGGCCTGCGTTCGATACCAGTCATGCGGAAACTAGTGCGCCGCGAGATCGTTCTTAGAGATGACGCCGGCCTTCATCACGAACTTCACGTGCTGTAAGTCACCATCGCCGCGCTCGCTATCCGTATGCGCGAAACTGTCCGTCGCCTAAGCCTGGCCTGCGAATCCCGCTAACCAAGCTTCCTTCACCAAAATTTCGCTTCACGCAAAAGAACGTAAGCACCTAAGCCGCCGCTGCCTATGTAGCGGACACCTTCAGGTGGCCATCTCGTGGCCCCATCCCACCCGTTGCTCCCCAATTCCGCATCCCGCGCCGTCACTTCCTGCTCTTCGCGACCGAAACGCCCCCACCACCCCGCTGCGACTCAAAAAAAGAAATCACCCGCCTCCGGTACTCCGCCGGCTCGGTACCCAACCCTCCGGTGTGCAACGCCCCCGCCACCCTCCACAATCCTTTCGTTCCCGCCGCCGCGCGCAAAATCCTCTCCGAATGTCGGCAGGGAAGCACCACGTCCGCCCCGTCGCAAATCAGCAGCAACGGAAAAGCCCGCGCTTTCACCGCTCTCTCAGGCGAGACTTCCCCAGCCGGGAATCCTGCCAGCCGCTCGCCGCGGTAAATCAACACCCACGCGCCCGGCGCGAAAAATGTCTTTCCCAGCAGCGGCCAGCGTTGCAGTCCCGCATAGTCGTAAGCCGCTTCCTGCAGATTCGCGAACGGAGCTTCCGCCGCAACGGCTTCGATTCGCGCGTCGCTTCCCGCCGCCTGCAGCGCAATCCCAGCCCCCATCGAAATTCCCATCGCGTAAAGATTTTGTGGATGTTCCGCGCGTTCCAGTTCATCAATCACCGCGCTCACGTCTTTGCGTTCCAGCCATCCGTAACTCGCCATCTCACCGCCGCTCGCGCCGTGCGCCCGCGAATCCATCATCACCACGCTATAGCCGCTTTGCAGCAGCATCCGCGCGTGCTCTTCCGTCCCATAGCGGTTGTCGGCCACACCATGGAACACCAGCACCCACGCGCCATTCGGTTTCGCCGCTCGCACTCTCCATCCGCGCAGCATCACCCCGTCCGGCGCGCGCACATCAAACTCTTCGCGATGCGCGCCAATTTGCGCAAACGTGACATCAGCATCGCGCACCATGTCCGATGTCAGCGCGCGCTTTGCCGGGTGTAAAAATCCCGGCGCGCCCATCCACCCCGCCGCCACGGAGAGCAAAGCCGGGAACAGCACCAAAATCAGCAAAATCCGCACCGTTCGTCTCATAAACTGAATACGAAATTGAAAAGTAAAATGTTTCTAACTAGAAAAGGTTAGGTGATACGAAGGACGAAGCCATTTTTGCACCAAGCACACGAGCCTCGTTTATGGTGAACGGCAGCAGCGTCCGTCATTCCGCGCGAAGCGAGGAATCTCCCCTCGATCGATCCGAGCCGCCCATTGACGCTACGACCGAAACAACACCGACTCCCGCTGGAACATCTTCACCGCCAGAAACAACGCCCCCGCAGCATAAACGCACGTCGAAACAAAAATCAGCGCAATATAGTTCCAGTGATACTCCCCGGTCACCAGCTCCTTGCACAGCAGACTTACATTCAATAACGGCACGATCGCCAATTTCGGAGTCAAATCCACCCCGGGCAACATCGCCGCCACCGCCGGGATCACCACCAGGAACATCAGCGGCGCGATGTAGCTCTGCGCCTCTTTATGACTCTTCGCAAACAGCGCAATGGTGATCAGTGCCGCGGAAAACAACACGCTAAGCGGAACGGCCATAATAATCACGGAAGCAATTGCCGCGGGGCGTAGCTTTAATTCAGGAGCCGTTTCCCCCTCTTCTGTCATTTGATCCAGCACATGAGATTTCTGCAGCGCCGCGGTAGAAACCTGCACCGAAAACATCATCAACACCGCCGTGATCAGCGATGCCGTCAGCACCAGCAGAAACTTTCCCAGCACCAGATGTGTCCTCGATACCGGACTCGATAAAATCGTCTCCATCGTGCCGCGCTCCTTTTCTCCCGCCGTCAAATCGATCGCCGGGTGCATCGCTCCGTTCAAGCACATGAAAATCAGCATGTACGCGATGATCCCGCCCAGAATTGCGCCCGCTTCTTTTTCCGGCGGTGCGACATTTTGCCGCTTTACCTGAAACGGTCTCAGTAGTTCCGTCGGCAGATGATTCGCTTGCAGCCGCCCGGCAGTGATGCTGTCGCGATACTCCTTCAAAAAACTGTCGATGTTTCCTGCCGCCAGCTCCGATTTCAGCTCGCCGCCATAAATGTCGACCTTGACCGTGCCCGCGCTGCCCTTGGCAATGTTTTCCTGAAAACCGTCCGGAATCTCAACCGCCGCACGAATATCCTTGTCGATCACCTGATTTTTCCAATTCGGCGCGGTCGGAATTACATTGATCTTTGGATTTTGCTTCAGAACCGCCACTACTTCCGGCGAATCGCTTCCACCCACGATCATCACTTTCGGTTTTTCTTTCTTGGCATTGCCGATCACCATGGACATTACGCCCGTAAAGCCCGCGCCCATCACGGGGATCAGAAGCAGCGGCACCAGAAACGTGGTAATCAGCGTGCGCTTGTCACGCAACGCTTCCGTCAATTCTTTGCGATAAACGATTCCGATATTGCGCAGGCTCATGTTAGACCGCCACCTGCTCGCCGTAGTGCGGCGAGACAATTTTCACGAAAATCTCCTCCAGATCGTTTTCTCCGTGCCGCTGCCGCAGTTGCTCCAGCGTTCCTTCCACCAGCAATTTCCCGCCCTGAATAATTCCCACGGTGTCGCAAAGCTTTTCCACTTCACGCATCACGTGCGTCGAAAAAATCACCGTCTTCTGGCGGTCGCGGCACTCGCGGATAAATTCGATAATCGTGCGCGCCGTCATGATGTCCAGTCCAAGGGTCGGCTCGTCAAAAATCATCACTGGCGGATCGTGCACCAGCGTTCGCGCGATCGATGTTTTCTGTTTCATGCCCGTGGAAAGTTGGTCGCAGCGGCGGTCCCGGAAATCGTTCATGTCCAGCCGGTCAAATATTTCGTCGATGCGTTTCTTCAGCGTTGCGGAATCCAGCCCGTTCAGCTTTCCGAAATATTCCACCATTTCCTGCGCCGTCAGCCGCGGATACAGCGCCGTCGCCGTGGAAAGAAATCCGCAATTCGCGCGCACTCTTTCTGGATGCTCCACAATGTCGTGGCCGCACAGCCGCGCCGTACCCTCCGTCGGCTCCAGGATCGTCGCCAGCATTCGCAGCGTCGTGGTTTTGCCCGCGCCGTTGGCCCCCAGCAATCCGTAAATTTCCCCCGCCCGGCAGGTGAAGCTCACGCCATCCACCGCCCGGACCTCGCCCCGCTTCTTATCCTGAAATCTCTTGCATAAATTCAACGCTTCAATCACTTGTCCGTCCTTAGCGCAAGTATCCGAACCTGCGCAAGACCGCAAAAACTTAACATCGTCATTTCGACTCCATTGAAGAAAAACATCGTCATTCCGAGCGAGCCGAGGAATCTCTCTTCGCTTTCTTTCCCGTCCGGGGCAGCTTGCGCCGCACCTGTACAGCCCAAGAAGATTACCCCAATTCGCTCTTCGTCCGCCGTCCCAGATGCGCTTCGCGCCGCAAAATGCATCCGCCTCCCCGCCGCGCGCATCTCTCTCCTCGCGCCTGCAACGCCTTCCAGTGGTGCAACCTCGCTCGCTCTTGTTAAGATGATATTCTTCGGCTCGTTCGCAGCGGCGAGAAAGACCTGACATTACGGCGAAAGCTTCTGTTTCACCAACGGTGGCCGCTCTGAACGTACGCCGTCAGCGGGAAAGAAGACTACAAGACTAGAGGATCATGGATCGCAGACTTCGCAATCGTATCCTGCTCATTCTTCTGGCGGCTGGCATTTTGGCGTACGTGCTGCTCCTGCTCAGTGGCCGTCAACCCGTGGCGAAGCTCTCGGCGGTGTATCCCGCGCGCGAAAATATCGTTTCGTCCATCAGCAGCAATGGCAAAGTGGAACCCATTTTGCCTTCCACCATTCGCGCGCAACTCGATACCTTCGTGGAAAAAGTGGCCGTGCAGGAAGGCCAGCAAGTGAAGAAAGGCCAGCTTCTGCTCGAGTTGAATGTAAAAGACGCGTCTGCTTTGCTCGCGCAGGCACGCTCTCGTCTTTTGAAAGCACAGGATGATCTCCGCGCCGCCAGCTCCGGCGGACGCACCGACGATTCGGCGCGCATTACCGGCGATCTCGCCAAAGCAATTGCTGAACGCGATCGCTTGCAGCGTAGCCACGACGCTTTGCAGCGGCTGCTCGCGCAGCAAGCCGCCACCAAGGATGAACTTGCAGCCAACGAACTCGAACTGACCAAAACGCAGGCAGAAGTAACACGCCTGACCGCAGCCAAACAGGAATTTGACCGCGGCGTCCATCTTGACAGCCAGCGCAGCGGCCTGCAGGTCCAGCAAGCGCAAAGCGAAGTTGCGGCGCTGGAAGTAAAAGTTCGCGATGGATACATCACCGCCGCTGCTGACGGAACGCTTTATTCGCTGCCAGTGCGTCAGGGCGATTTCGTGAAGGCCGGCGATCTGCTGGCCGAAATGGCCGATCTACACAAAGTGCGGGTTCGCGCGTTTGTGGACGAGCCGGAAATCGGCGGCCTGCGGCCGAATGAGCCGGTTCGAATCGCCTGGGACGCCATGCCCGACCGCATGTGGCAGGGAGTAACGGAAATCATTCCTAAGCAGGTTGTGCCGCGCGGAACGCGCAGTGTGGGCGAGCTGTTGTGCTCCGTAAATAACGACAACTTGGAACTTCTACCCAACGTAAACGTCAACGTGCGCATCAATTCTCAAGAGCGCTCCAACGTGCTGGTCATACCGCGCGGGACGGTGGCGTCGGAAAGCGGCAAGAGATACGTGTACGTGGTAGAAGCCACGGGATTGGGAGTCGGCAAGAAAGTGCTGGAGAAGCGAGAAATTCAGGTGGGCATAGCAGACTCCGTGCATTACGAAGTCCTGAGCGGCCTGAACGCAAAAGATCTTGTCGCGCTTCCCGGCGACGTGGAACTGCACGACGGCATGTATGTGAAAATCATGAATACGGAATCCGCCTCGGCTGAGGGGCACACGGATGCGCAGTAAACCATTTGGTCTGGGGCTTCTGTTGTGCGCGGCATTTTTCGCCGTTCGCGCCTCGCGCGCGGAAACGGTGGAATCGAGGGTTCCAGCCGCGGCAAAGAGCGCCTTCGCCGCCGGCGATTACTCCAAAGCAATCGAAATTCTGAATCGCGAAGCGGCGGAGTCTCCGCGCGACGCGGCAGTGCAGCATTTGCTGGCGCGCTGCTATTTCGAGAACGAAGATTTCGACCGCGCGATTGCTCCCGCGGAAGCGGCGGTTTCGCTGGAACCAAAAAATTCCGCGTATCACGAATTGCTGGGCCGCGTTTACGGCGAAAAAGCCAACCGCTCCGGCTGGTTGAGCGCGCTGTCACTAGCCAAAAAAGCGCGCAAAGAATTTGAAACGGCGGTGCGCCTGGACGAGCATAATTTTTCCGCGATGCAGGCGTTGATTGAATTCGATTGCAGCGCGCCGGGAATCGCGGGTGGCGGCGAAGACAAAGCGCGTCCGGAAATCGCGAAGTTGAGCGCGCTTGATGCCGCGGAAGGAAGGTATGCCGCGGGAAATTGCCGCCGGCAGAAAAAAGATTTTGCCGCTGCCGACATTGAATTCCGCAAATCGCTGGCGCTGCATCCCAAATCCGCGGATTTGATCTACGACATTGCCGATCATTACATGAAACGCGGCCAGGCCGACGCGATGCGCATCGCCCTGGTGGAAGGTGAACGTGTCGCTCCTGCCGGCGATCCGCGTGGAAATTTCTATCGCGCGGTGATTTACACGCTGGAAGAGAAAGATCCCGCGGGCTCCACGAAATGGCTGCGCGAATATCTGGCCAAGGTTCCCAAACGCAACGAATACCCTTCCAAAGCCATGGCCCATTATTGGCTCGGGCGTATCCTGCAAAACCAAAACGACCAAGCATCAGCAAAAAAGGAATACCAGGAAGCGCTATACCTGGAACCAAAAAATCGTTTAGCCAACGAAGCGCTGAAGCACTTGCAGCACGACTGACCACCGCCATGATGGACCTGCATGAAACGTTCAGTGTCGCGCTCGACGCGCTCCGCGCCAATAAACTCCGCGCGACGTTGACTTCTCTGGGGGTGATCATCGGCAGCGCCTCGATCGTGCTGGTGATTACAGTCGCGCTGACCAGCAGAAGATTCGTGCTGCAGCAGATCGAAAGCGTCGGGTCCAATCTGGTGTGGACTGAACTGGTCAAGACGACGGACAAAGCCCAGTCGTTGAGCCTTGAATTGACGCTGGACGATATGGAAGCGATACGGACCTCCGTTCCGCAGGTGGTTCAGGTTGCGGGAGTGCGCGAATTGCCGATGTCGGTGGTGGCGCAAGGCGTGGAGCGGCCTGTAAATCTGGTCGGCGTCACGCAGGGGTACCAGGAAATTCGCCGGCTGCTGGTCCTGCGCGGAAGATATTTTGACGCGACGGACATGGAAACGCGCGACAAAGTTTGCCTGATTACCAAACAACTGGCGGCGCGTCTGTTCGGACCGGAGAAAGCGATTGGTAGAACCGTGCGCATGGGCGAATTGACGTTCACGGTGGTGGGAGTTTTTGTCGAGCGCGTGGAAACTTTTGGACTCTCGGATATTCAGGCCGAGTCGGTGCTGATTCCTTTTGGGCTGATGAAGTATTACACCGGAGTGGATGTGATCCGGGTGCTGGATGCGCAAGCTCGGAGCGCGGAGGATGTGCCGTCGGTGCAGCGCCAGGTGGCGCAAATTCTGAAGAGCCGGCATCCGCCGGAAGCGGAATATAACGTGCAGACGCTGACGGCGATCCTGGACGCAGCGCGCACGATTTCGCTGGCGCTGACGGTGGTGCTGATTGTGATCGCATTCATCGCGCTGCTGATCAGCGGCATCGGCATCATGAACATCATGCTGGTAACAGTCAAAGAGCGCACGCGTGAAATCGGAATCCGGAAAGCGATAGGTGCTGCGCACCGCGAAATACTTTATCAATTTCTGATCGAGGCGTTTTTGATCAGCGGAGGCGGCGCAGTGTTGGGGATTCTGATCGGCATTGCGATCCCGGTGGGTGTGCAGTTTTTTCTTCCTGGCAACCTTCGCGTTCCGGTGTCGACCGGCAGCGTCATCCTTGCTTTCGTGGTCTCGTGTACGACGGGATTGTTCTTTGGCTACCTGCCGGCAAGCCAGGCGGCGAAATTGCAGCCAATCGAATCGCTGCGCTATGAATAGCCGCAAGCGCGCCACGGAGTTTCGATTTTGCCTCAGAGCATTTCCGGGAGGATTACAACGATGCGTGGAATCATGCGTGCGAGTGCGGCTACGGTTGCCGTGATGTTCCTTGCAATTTCCGGTTCGGCGCAGGAGCCTTCCGCGCCACCGGTCGCTTTGACTTTGCAGCGAGCGATCGAACTGGCGCTGCAAAATAGCAAGGACATCCAGGTAGCCAAGATTCAGGCTAGCGTTGCGGACAAGGCGGCGCTGATCAACAAAGCGCAATTTATGCCCAATGTTTATGCGGGTTCTGGCTTGGGTTACACGTATGGGATTCCCGAGACTCCCGGCGGGCGAGCGCCTTCGGTCTTCAACCTGACCTACACGGAAGAGGTGTTTAACGAGCCACTGCGCGGGCAGGGCAAAGAACGGCAGGAGCAAGTGCGTGCGCAAAAGATCGCTTTGGAGGACATGCGAAATTCGGTGATTGTGCGGACGGCATCCGGCTATCTGGAACTGGTGAAGGTGCGGCACTCCGCGGAATTGCTGCTGAAGGAACAAGAAAGCGCGGAGAAAATTCTGGGCGTAGTAAAAGAGCGCGCCGGGGAGGGCTACGAATTGCCGGTGGAAGTCACGCGTGCGCAGTTGACGCGCGCGCAGGTGGCGCAGCGGTTGCTGCAATTGCAGGGACGCCAAGACGAACTGGAAATGTTTTTGCGCAGCCAATGTGCGCTGGCTCCGGAACAGCAGATCGAAGTGACGGCGGAAGATTTGCCGGGGGCCGCGGAGCAGGAAGGCGCGAATTTGATAGCGATGGCCATGGAGAACAATACCGCGGTGAGGATGGCGCAATCGGATGTGCAAGCAAAAGAATTTCGATTGATTGGAGAAAAACGCGGCTACTGGCCGACGCTGCAACTCGTAAGCGTGTATAGTTTACTGGCAAAATTCAACAACTACGCCCTGTATTTCAACCACTTTCAGCGGAATAACTACAATTTGGGAATCCAGGCACAGGTGCCAATTTTCAGTCCGAGCACCAAAGCCAACGTGGCCCTGGCGCAGACCAATCTGCTGGCGGCGAAAGCTTCCTTGTCCAATAAACAAGATCAGGTGAGCGCGGAAGTGCGGCGAAAAACGCGACGGGTGCAGGAGACCGACGCGGGGAAGGAAGTTGCGCGCCTGGAACTGCAATTGGTGCAGCAGGACCTGGCGCAATTGCAGGCGCGATTTAACGAAGGCAAAGTGAGCCTGCAGGAGATCGAAAAGACCCGGGTGGATGAAAACGAGAAGTGGATGGCGCTGCTGGATGCGACGTTTCGGCGGCAGCAGGCGCAACTAGATCTGTTGAACACCGCCGGACAATTGGACAAAGTTCTGCAGTAAGGGGTTCTCGAGTAGAATTTCCCGCCTATGGGATTGGATCGCGAATCGCTGGAAATACTTGCCCGCGCACTGGACAGACTGGACGTGGGCTTTCTGCGTTTGCCAGATTTTGCCAGCGGAGTTCCCGGCCGCGCGCGAACCGAAGAAGTAATGCTGGCGCTGGCGGAAAAGCTGCAGGACAACTATCCGTATTTTCATCCCTTGTACGCGGGACAAATGCTGAAGCCGCCGCATCCGGTGGCGCGTCTGGCGTATTCGCTGGCGATGTACATCAATCCGAACAATCACGCGCTGGATGGCGGACGCGCGACCTCGAAGCTGGAAATGGAGGCTGTAGCGGAAATCGCGGCGATGTATGGATGGAAAGGATTTCTTGGACATTTGTGCGGCGGCGGCACAATGGCCAACCTGGAAGCGCTGTGGGTGGCCGGGCAGCTGCACCCGGGAAAGAAGATTGTGGCGAGCGATCAATCGCATTACACGCATGAACGAATCTCCGGGGTGCTGCAATTGCCGTTTGAAAAAATCGTGTGTGACGAGCGCGGGCGGATGGACCTGAACGCGCTTGAGAAACTGCTGGCGGGCGGCAACGTCGGAACGGTAGTGGCGACGATGGGAACGACCGCGACGGGATCAGTGGATCCGTTGCCGGAGATTCTGAAATTGCGCGAGAGATTTGGATTTCGCGTGCATGTGGACGGGGCGTACGGCGGGTATTTTGTGCTGGCGTCGAATCTGGCGGAGAGCACGGCGGAAAAATTTGCTCGAATTGGGGAAGCCGATTCGATTGTGATCGATCCGCACAAACACGGATTGCAACCGTATGGATGCGGCTGCGTGCTGTTTCGCGATCCGGCGCTGGGGCGTTTGTACAAACACGATTCGCCGTTTACCTATTTCAGTTCCAAAGAATTGCATCTCGGGGAAATCAGCCTGGAGTGTTCGCGGCCGGGAGCTGCGGCTGCGGCGCTTTGGGCGACACAGAAATTGCTACCTCTGGTGAGAGACGGAGAATTCGCGGGCGGTCTGGAAAAAGGCAGGGCAGCGGCCTTGCGGTTTTTCCGGTCGATCGGAAGCAGCGAAAAGTTTGACGCGGCGTTCCAGCCGGAACTGGACATTCTGGTATTTGTGCCGAAGGGCGATTCGATAGACGAAATTTCGACAAGGTCGCGGCGGATTTTCGAGGCCGCAGCACGGAAGGGATTGCATCTGGCGGTGGCGGAGTTACCGGTGAAGTTCTGGTCCAACCTGACGCCGGAAAGTAGACAGGCGACGGTGACGTGTTTGCGGTCGGTGCTGATGAAGCCGGAGCACCTGGAATGGATGGGGCGGATTGTGGAACTGTTGAATGCGGCGGCAGAATAGGAAGTTCCCATTTTGGAATGGGGAACCGGAAGTGTGGCAATCCTGGGTTGACGCGGTTCCATTCTCATCGACAGTTGCATATGGATACGGGTTTATGAGCCTGTTTGACTATGTCTAAGAAAGGCGATCCGGGGTTCTGAAACCCAAGGTTCTGAAAGAAGTACGCATCGGATGGAAAAGGCGACGCATCCAACGGACAGGTATAAGACTAGGAAAACAAACGAGATTTGGTTGTTGGGCGCGAAAAGCAAGTCGGGTACACTGGATAGTGCAGATGTGTTGTGGGAAGTAATTTGTTCAGGGCCATTACACGGATTAGCTAAAGGAGCACAAGGCGGCTTGTGCGAGACGGCCGGGTCATGAGGTTTTGGTCCGGGGGCAATTATTTCCACTGAAATTTTAATGAAATTTTGCGTGTCATACGCTGAGGGTGATGAATGTCAGATGTTATGAAGACTGTGTTGTTGAATCCGCCGAGTTTTGAGAATTTTGATGGCGGAGCGAGTTCGCGGTGGCCCGCTACACGCGAGATTGAATCGTATTGGTATCCGGTGTGGCTGGCGTATCCGGCGGGATTGATTCCCGGGAGCCGGTTGGTGGACGCTTCCCCGCACAAGATTGACTGGAAGCAGACGATTGAGATCTGCAAAAGCTACGAGTTCTTGGTGCTGTACACCTCGACGGTCGGTTTTTACAGCGACCTCAAGCTGATTCGGAAAATCAAGGAAGAAAATCCAGGATTGAAGATTGCGTTCGTAGGACCGCATGGGCATATCAAGCCGGAAGAGACTTTGAATTCGAGCGCGGACATTGATTTCGTGGTGCGCGGCGAGTTTGATCATTCGGTGGCGGAATTTGCGCACGGCAAACCGCTGGAAACGATAGCCGGCGCCTGCTTCCGCAAGGACGGCAAGATCGTGATGAATACGCCGCGGCCGCAACTGCATACCGCGGAGCTGGACGCGCTGCCGTACGCGACAGATACCTACAAGCGAGATTTACAGATTGACCGGTACAACGTGCCGTTCTTGCTGCACCCGTTCGTGTCGTTCTATACGACGCGGGGATGTCCGGCGATGTGCACGTTCTGCATGTGGCCGCAGACGATTTCAGGTCATGCGTGGCGGACGCGGTCGGTGGATAACGTGGTGCAGGAAGTGAAGAACACGCTGGAATACTTCCCGCAGATGAAGGAAATATTTTTCGACGACGATACGTTCAATATTCGGCGTGACCGGGCGATTGAGTTAAGCCAGAAATTCAAGCCGCTCAAATTCCGGTGGTCGTGTACGGCGCGTTGCCATAGCAAGTATGAAGAATTGAAGGCGATGGCAGATGGCGGAGCGCGGCTGTTCATCGTGGGCTTCGAATCGGGCGACGCGCAGATTCTGAAGAACATCAAGAAGGGCGCGACGATCGAGATGGCGCGCGAGTTCATGAAGAACTGCAAGAAAGTCGGGATCAAAGTGCACGGCGACTTTATTATCGGATTGCCGGGCGAGACCAAGGAAACCATTAACAAGACGATTGATTTTGCGAAGGAACTGGATTGCGAGACCATCCAGGTGTCCTTGGCGCATGCGATGCCGGGAACGGAGCTACACGAGCAGATGTCCAAAGACGGCTTCTTGCGCGTGGAAGCGCTGGCTGATAACAGCGGACACCAGTTGCCGCATATCGAGTATCCACATTTATCGAAAGCGGAAATGATGGATGGGGTGAACCGCTTCTATGACGATTATTATTTCCGTCCGAAAGTTGCGTGGCGGATTGTGCGTGAAGCGCTGTGGGACAGCCACGAACGGAAGCGTTTGTACCATGAGGCGACCAGCTTCCTGAAACTTCGCGCGGAGCGATTGAAGTGGGTGCGGCAGGGCGGCGACATCGAAAAGACCATGGTTTCCGTGCCCGGTACTGCACCGGTTTCGGGTAACGATTAAGAGCGCCGAAACAAAAAATTTCCATGGCAAGCGAAAAACGGCTACGGATCAAGACGCTGGTCATGGTCCTTGCGATGGTGGTGTGCGCCAACGCCGGGGACCTGCTGCTGAAGCGCGGCATGACGGAAATCGGAGCGGTGGGGATTTCGGCGAGTGCGCTTTCGCGCGCGTTCTGGATGACGGTGACGAGCGGAACGATCTGGCTGGGAATCATTTTCTTGATTGGGTTCATGGTCAGCTACATGACGGTGCTGAGCTGGGCGGATTACAGCTACGTGATGCCGGCGGGAGCTTTTGGATACGCGATCCTGACGTCGCTGGCGGTAATTTTCTTGCACGAAAGCGTTTCGCCGAAACGATGGATGGGAGTGGTGCTGATTTGTGTGGGGGTGTTGCTGGTGGGGCAGACCAAGCCGCGGACCACGGAGAGCCCGGCGATGCAGAAGGTGACGGCATGAGCGGCACAATTTTATTGCTGGCAGTGCTGATCTGCGGAAGTACGTTCGGTGAAATTGCGATGACCTACGGGATGAAAGCTACCGGAGAGCCGGCGCGTTTGCGGCCGAAACCGCTGCTGATATTTCTGGGACGCGCGGTGTGCAACGGATGGTTTTGGGTGGCGATTCCGCTGATGGCACTGTCGTTTTACTCGCTGCTGGTGCTGTTGTCCTGGGAGCCGATCAGCTTTGTGATTCCGGCGTCGGCGTTGAGTTATGTGGTGGGAACGCTGGGCGCGAAATATATTTTGAAAGAAGAAGTGAATGCGGCGCGGTGGGCGGGCGTAATTTTGGTTTGCATCGGAGTGGCGCTGGTTACGGTTGGTTGATGGGGCGGGTTCGAACGAACCGATGGCAGAGAATTCGATGCAGGCCGTGATTCTGGCGGGCGGACTGGGGACGCGAATGCGTCCGATCACTGAAACAATTCCCAAGCCAATGATAGCGGTTGCGGGGAAGCCCTTCCTGCAGCATCAATTGGAATTGTTAAGCGGAGCGGGAACTGAAAAAGCGTTACTGCTAGTGGCTTACCTGGGTGAACAGATTCAAGAGTATTTTGGCGATGGGGCGAAATTTGGTTGCGATATTACCTACTCGTTTGAACCTTCGCCGCTGGGTACTGGCGGAGCGCTGAAGAATGCGGAAGCGCAGCTGCAGGACGATTTTGTACTCGTAAATGGCGATACGTACCTGGGGATTGATTATCGCGGGCTAGCGAAAGAGTTTGCCGAGGCGGATTGTTCGGCGCTGATCGTGGCTTACGAAAGGCCGGGGATCGTTTCACAAAATGTCCCGGCTAGTGGGCTGCCCAACAACCTCGGCGTGGACAGGGACCGAATCGTGACGGCGTATCGCAAGCGCAATCCGGAAGGGCTTAGCCACATTGATGCGGGCGTGGTCGTCCTGAAGAAGGAGATTTTGGCGGGGCTTCGCGCGGGGCAGAAGTGCTCGTTGGAAGAGGAAATTTATCCGAGCTTAATTGAGCGGGGCGAGATGCGCGCCTGGATGACGCACGAGCCGTTTTATGACATGGGCAGTCCCGCAGGATTGGCGGCGCTGGAAGAAAAACTGAAATGATCCTGACGAAAACGCCATTCCGGGTGAGTTTCGCTGGCGGCGGCAGCGACTTGCCGGAATTTTATCGGCGCAGTGGCGGTGCGGTGCTGAGTTCCACTATCGACAAGGCGATGTATATCGCGCTGCATCCTTATTTTCATGACAAGATTCGAATCAAGTACTCGCGGACGGAAGACGTCGCAAGCGTAGCGGACATTCAGCATCCGCTAGTGCGTGAGTGTCTGAGTCTGGTGGGGATCGAACGGGGAATGGAAATTGCTAGCTTTGCGGATGTTCCGGCTGGCACGGGAATGGGTTCGAGCAGTGCGTTCACGGTTGGTTTGCTGCACGCGCTTTATCTGCGAGCGGGGAAAAATCCCAGCGCGCACGAGCTGGCAACCGCAGCGTGCGAGATTGAACTTGATCGGGTGGCCTCGCCGGTTGGCAAACAGGATCAATTTGCAACGGCATATGGCGGACTAAATTTTATTCAATTTCATGGCGACGGAAAAGTGGATGTTCATCCTGTGAAATGTTCGGATCGAACGATGCAGGAGCTTTCCGATCGATTGATGTTTTTTTATATTGGCCAGGAACGGCCGGCGGCTTCGATCTTGACGGAGCAGGCGCGCAATATGGCGGACAAAGACAAATTTCGTAACGTGCAGCAGATGGTTGAATTGGCGAACGAGCTGCGAGCGGCATTGGAGAAAGACAACCTGGACTCATTCGGAGATATTCTGGACCGCGGCTGGCAATTGAAGCGCGGACTCGCCAGCGGCATTACGAATGACGTGGTGGAATCGAACTATCGTTTGGCGCGGGAAGCGGGAGCGGCAGGCGGAAAACTTCTAGGGGCCGGCGCAGGCGGTTTTCTGCTGTTGAGCTGTCGCAAGGAGAAACGGCAACAGGTGCGGGAAGCGCTGAGCGCACTGCGGGAAATGCCGGTTGCGTTGACCACGAGCGGTTCGGAAGTTGTGCACAATGACGGGCGCAACGCGAGAGCGTCCAGCTAAGCGCAAGCGTTTCTGGTGGGACCTTGAGAAAACGCGATTTACCTAGCGTTGTGAGGCTTTTAGAGCCAGTATATAATTCTAGTAGATAGTTCTGAAGCGGTGATTCCCTTGGCAGAAACGAAAACTTCCATCGCAACTGCGTCTTCGGTAGCGGCCAAGGATTATCTATTGGCGGCGCAGGGCGTTCTGGCGCGGGTTGATCACGCGATCGTGGATCGGATGGTGGACGTCATCTGGCGCGGGTATGAGCAAGGGCGGACCCTTTTCGTATTTGGAAATGGCGGCAGCGCGGCGCTGGCCTCGCATTTCGCGTGCGATATCGGGAAAGGGACGACCGCAGGGAAGCGCAAACGGCTGAAAACCGTCGCGCTGACGGACAACGTGGCGCTGATCACGGCTTGGGCGAACGATAAGGCGTACGATGCGATTTTTGCGGAACAGCTTGAGGGCCTGGCGGAAAAGGGCGATATCGCATTGGCAATTTCCGGAAGCGGGAATTCCCCGAACGTCATTCGCGGACTGGAAGTGGCGCGGCATCTCGGAGCGGAGACGCTGCTGCTGACCGGATTCGAAGGTGGCCGAGCAAAGCCGCTGGCGGATCTTTGCCTGGTGGTGCCGTCGGACAGCATGCAACTAATCGAGGATGCCCATCTTTGCGCCACGCATGCCATATTTTTGGCGATCCGGCAGCGCATGATGTATACAAATGGCGAGTAGCTGCGAAGTGCAACCAAAATTATTCGCAAATTCCTCTGTGGCGCCATGCTGAAGGCAGTCATTTTTGATCTGGACGGCGTGGTCGCCGATAGTCACCCCATTCATGAAGCAGCCTGGAAGACTTTGCTGATCGAGCAAGGACTTGATTCTACCACCCTCGATCTGGATTTTCTGTACGCGGGACGTCCGCGGCGGGAAATTCTGCGGCACTATCTTGGGTCCATCGAGCCGCCGGAGATGGAAAGGTTGGGCCGACGCAAAGATGAGCTGTATGCGGTGGTTGCACACGAACTAAAGACGAAACCTGGAATTCCGAGAGTGCTGTCGGAACTAAATAGCGCAGGAATATTGTGCGCGCTGGCGACTTCGGCCGGTCGGACGCGTGCGCACGAATCACTAGAGCAGGTTTCGATCACCAAGGAATTTTCGTTGATTGTGACGGGCGAAGACGCGGCAGTTGCAAAACCGGCCCCCGAGATTTTCCTGCTGGCGGCAAAAAAGCTGTATGTGATGAGCAAAGAATGTGTGGTGGTGGAAGATTCCGTGGCGGGTGTTGTGGCGGCGCGAGCCGCGGGAATGAAATGCGTTGGTTATGCATTGCCTCGGTTTGCCGCGGCGCTTGCGGAAGCGGGAGCAGACGACGTGATTTCGGATTTTCCTGAAGATTCACCTACGTATTTCAAGCATCTCGTCGGTAGCAATGGAACGCAGCGATTGGAGCTGCAACGCGGTTGGCCTCCCGTGAGAGGCAGATGACGCTCTGGATCAATTCGATCGCCATTGTGGCCCTCGTGGTCGCGTGCGTAGGGGTGCTCTCGTCGTCGGTTTTCCTATTTCTGTCGCTCTTGGGTGCCGCGAAGTTCCATGGTGAGAGCGAGGAACAGCGACAATTTGCCGAGAAGAACAGTCAACTGCCCGCCGTTTCCGTGCTGAAACCGGTTCATGGAGCGGAACCGCGGTTGAAGCAGAATGTGGAAAGTTTTTTCCGGCAGGATTATCCGGAGTACGAAATACTCTTTGCGGCGGACGAGGAAAACGATACGGCGCTGCCGATCATAAAGGAGGTTGCAGCACGCTATCCGAATGTAAAGTGCTCGATCTTGGTGACTGGCTTGCCGGAGCTGCCGAATCCACCCGCGTATTCTTTTTTTCGGATGAATCAGGTGGCGGTAAATGACATTCTGGTAACTAGCGATAGCGACGTGGAGGTTGCGTCGAATTATTTGCGCGAAGTGGTGGCGCCGATGCTCGATCCGGCGGTGGGTATGGTGACCTGCGTGTATCGCGGGAAAAACGCGGGCGGGTTTTGGTCCGGGATGGACGCGATCGGCATGTCGGTGGAGATGACCGCGGGGGTAGTGACTGCGAATCTTCTGGAAGGAATGAAGTTTGGGCTCGGTCCGACGATCGTGACGCGAAAAGATTCGATCGCAAAAATCGGCGGCTACTGGGTAACCGGAGAATATTTTTCGAATGATTTCGTAACCGGAAATTTCATTGAGAAAGCGGGATATCGTGTGGTGCTTTCGCGCCACATTATCGATCACGTTGTTCCGCCGATGACGTTCAAGCGGATGTGGGAGCGGCAAGTGCGCTGGGCGAAGGGGACGCGCTGGTCGCGCCCGAAAGGACACTTTGGCACCGGCCTTATTTTCGCGATGCCGTACGGAATTCTGGGATTGCTTGCGGGTGCGGCGAGCGGGAATTGGACACTGGGTGCGGGACTGCTGGCGGCTACGATTATCAACCGCATGTCGGAGTCGTGGGTGATTGGCTGGGGAGTGGTAAGCGATCCGCGGGCGAGGCGAGAGTTGTGGCTGTATCCAGTGCGTGATTTGCTGGGATTTGCGGTGTGGTGCGCCAGTTACTTGAGCAAGAGCGCGGTCTGGCGGGATCACCGCTATCAGCTTGTCCGCGGCGGAAGGATTGTGCTGCGGCAAGAGGGCGAGAAAAGTTAGTGCTGGCGCTGGCAGGGCCGTTTGGCAATCCCGCGCTGCACTATGCACGCGACGCGATATTGCTGATTGCGTGCGTGCCGCTGGCGTATTACGTGGTTGCGACGCTGGCGGCGGTGCGATTCTTTTCGCGAGAGCATAAGAAAATGTTGGGCGCGTATGCGCCACCGGTGAGTGTTTTAAAGCCGGTGCGCGGCGTGGATTTTGCCTCGTACGAAAACTTTAAGAGCTTTTGCCTGCAGGATTATCCTGAATACGAAATTCTATTTTGTGTGAACGATCTGGATGATGCGGCCGTTCCGTTGATTCGCAGGCTGGCGGAGGACTTTCCGCTGCGGAGTATCCGGCTGCTCTCAAACGCGGCGCAAATCGGTTCGAATCGAAAAGTGAATAATCTGGTGTTGCTGACGCGCGAAGCGAAATACGAACTGCTGGCGCAGAGTGACGGTGATGTGCGCGTTGGAGCGAATTATTTGCGAGAACTGGCGGCTTCCTTCGAACGCGCTGAGATCGGGGTTGTGAGCTGCTTTTATCGCGGAGTAACACAGAAAAACATTTGGGCGGAGATCGAAGCGTTGGGAGCAGCAACTGATTTTTTCGGAGGCGTGCTGGTAGCGGACTGGATGGAGGGCACGACGTTCGCGCTGGGCGCGTCAGTGGCGACGACAAAGACGTGGCTCAGGAAGATTGGCGGATATGAAGCACTTGCGAATGTGCTGGCTGATGACTATGAGATTGGGAATCGTGCGGCGAAAGCTGGCGGACGAGTGATGTTATCGCGCGAAGTGGTGGAGACGATGTATCCGGCGGTGACGTTTTGGGAATTTTGGGAGCATCAGGTTCGCTGGGCGCGAACGGTGCGGCTGTGCCGGCCAGCGTCGTACCTGGGATTGTTCTTTACGCATGGATTGCCGTTGGCCATTGTTGGAGCGATTGCAAGCCGATCCGTTTCCGGAGCTTTGCTATTTTTAGGCGCATATGCGGCGTTGCGCCTGGCGATGACGGAAACGGTGGGTGTATGGGGACTGCGGGATGAAGCGGCGCGACGCAAATGGTGGTTGCTGCCTCTACGGGACTCGCTGCAATTCGCGGTGTGGTTGGCGAGTTTTTTTTCAGACCGAATCGTGTGGGGAGACACGGAATTTGCGTTGAGCGCGAACGGCGAAATGGCGGCAGTGGGCAACGCAAACAGCAAGAAACGCGCAAAACAGCCGTTGCGGACAGGTTGACGGGAGCAGGGAAAGGCGTTTATTCTGAATAAGGAGAATCGTAGCTGTCCCGAATCCGGGAAAGTGCTGCGGTTCGTTTTTGTTGTTACGTTGTTACCGCTACTGGTGTGACCCGGAATCGTCACCCACAAATGTTGGGAGGTCGTCCAATTGGCAGGACTTCAGATTCTGAATCTGACTATCCTGGTTCGAGTCCAGGCCTCCCAGCCAATCTTTTAGAATCAATGGCTTAGGCTCCTTCCTAAAACCGAGTCTGTTCGACACCGCGCGGGAGGGAGGAAAAAGGGAAACTCCTCCAGAAGGAGGTACATTCCAGCCAGCGCGCAGTTTCACCAACCGCTTGATCAATTCCCGGCCCTTCATTCCCGGCATGACCACATCTGTCAGCACCAGTTCAATTGATCCCTTGTGGCGTTCCATAAGCTGAATCGCGTCCGCGGCGTTCCTTGCGTCAACCACGGCATACCCATTTATCTCGAGAAACATGCGGGTCATGCGTCGTACCGCGTCATCATCTTCCACCACGAGGATATGCACAATAACTGATAGTTCTACAAGTCCAGTTCACGTGGGATAGGAAACGAAGTAGTCCGATGGCCTCATTCGCTGCGCTCTGCGCGATTTCGCGCGCCTTCTGGCGTTCGGCCTTCACACGGAATTTCGCGGCGATGCCTGCCTGGATATGGGACCTCTCCCGGTTGATTGCAAGCGCCGCGGCCGGGTCCTTAATGCCTTGCGGGAAAAGCCGGCCGAACCAATCGTCCATCATAGCTTTTGAGACGGTACGAAACTCGACATCACCTAGTGCGATGTCCTGACTCGAGTAAGTCCGGTGAACCGAAATCCAAATTTCGTGGTCTTCGATAACAGTGCAGCAGCGCTCGACAATGTAATCGCTCAGCGAGTCGGTCCGCTGGCGCTCAAGTGTGGCGCGAAGCCAGTCGAATACCTCGTTGCAAAGAAACGTTTCAAATACTTGGCCTTTGACGGGCGTCGCACCGGCAAATTTGCGGGCAAGTTCTTTGATCCGTTCAAACCCCTCGCCTTCCCATCCGACACGTAGGCCGTTCGAATTCCAATAACGTCCAACCTCTTCGCCGAGACGGTTGATCGCAGTTGACTCCACTTTAATCTCACCGATGATGTCGGAAGCCGGAATCTGGACCACTGGATGGATCTCGCCTGTCCCGGACGGTGCGGGCTCGAAATGATCAAATGACGATACGGACTGGAGAAGTTCTTGCGCAAGCTCGTTGAAACGGGCTGCGGCATCAGGATGAAATTGCAATTTGCCGGTTTCTTCCATCGTTTTTCAGCGTTGTGACGCTCACACGAAAATTTTATCACCCGTCGGCTCCCATGGCTCTGTCGCAGTCGCAACGAGGTAAGCCACGTACATTTCTTCGACCCGATCAATTTTTCCGGTATCCCGCTCCCAAGCGGTAGCATTGGCCTTCTTGAGTAGCGAACGTAGTTCTGCCACCAGAGCGTTGATCTGCCTCGCTGTACCTTTCATCGAGCCCGCCTTTCCGTTCGTTGCTCCGAACGCAAATTGTAGAGCGGCAGAAGGTGTGCGAAAAGGAAGGCGTCGTGAAGCGATCGCCGGGGAAATGCGGCTATCGGATGGGCTCAAGCAGTTTGGTTGGATTCACTTTAAGAGCGCGGGCGCTATGCCGATTTGTCACTCCGTTAGCGACCAAAGCTTTATGGCGGCCCAGTTCTGCAGAGTCGCCTCAGGCGATTTTGTCCGCGTGGTTTTTGCGAATCCACTCCTCGACTTCCTTCCGAACACGAACCGCCAATTTGCCGCAGTGATCGGCCTCACCCTGCGACACCAACCCATAGTCATCGTACGCGCCTGCATTCCGCTTCTTCCGCAGCTTGTCGAGCATGGGAATCACCTTCTTCTGCGGGTCAATGGAAAACTCCAGGGCCTCGATGGTCCGATAGTGTTCGCTGCCACCTCTTACCACGCGATATCCCGCGGCGCGCAATGCCGCGGTCGCAGAGGCTCGAATCGCATCGTAAGCTAGATTCAACTGCACATCGGGAGACAGCTTTCCAGCAACTGATTTCTGATAATCCTGGAGACGCGCATCAGCGATTCCCAGCAGGCGCGCGATCTCCGCGCTATCCGAGGCGAGCCTTTCGAGCCAGCTATTCTTGACCCAGTTCTCTAAGGACATCCTCATCCCCGATGATAAACAGCTTCTTGTCGGCAAGCACAGTCTTCAGAAAATTCCCGCGGACCTTGGTCGTGAACTCCTTCACGGAGTATACGGTCGGATTGATTTCCCGATTCAGGATTTTCTCCGCGTCGCCTAACTTCTCGACTACGGTGTCGAAACCGACTTTGCCAACAACCATCAAATCGACGTCGCTGCGTTCCGTCTCTCGTGACCCTGCGACAGAGCCATAGACGAATGCGAGATTGATTTTGTCTCCCAGTGTGTCGAGAGCGGAATGGAGAACATCGTGCATTCCGACGGTTTTCTTCACGAGACTCTTCATCTCTTTGAAGACCGGGCCTCCTTGGTTAGCGCTGTAAAGCGTTCTCCCGCCCGCGCTCCTCCTGGTGACCAAGCCGGCATCAACCAGTTGCCGGATTTCGCGTTGTACAGGTCCGAGCGCAATCTCAGTGCGACGGGCTAACTCGCGCAGATAAAACGATTCGTCCGGATGGCCGTATAAGACCGCGAGCACCGCCCCGCGGGTGCGTCCGAACAGGGTGCTCGAAAGAACGCTCGCTGTACCCATTTCGGTGTCAATTGTACCCTAAAAGGGGACAAGGTAGGGAATAGGGATCGGGAATAGACAGGGAATCGAGGCTAGTGCGCAGGGGACAAGACCGCCCAGACCCCGCAGGGGGCGTTACGCCTTAAAATCTAAGGTCAAATCCCAAGCCGATTCTGTCCGCTACTTCTCTTCTGTATTACGCGTGCTCGCGAAGCTTCGAGTACCCGTCTGTTCCACCGTCTCGTCCCGTAGCCGAGCCAGAAACGAATCAGATCTTCTGCCGTTCGGTTTGTACGGAGCCACGTCGTACGCAAAGTTTGCAGGATGCTTCGGATACCGTTACTGGGTCTCGGCTATTGGCCAAAGAAACCGCCGCAAAATCCACGGTGTCAGCGATATTTTGGATTCTTGAGTCCGAACGCCGGAGCGCCCGATGCAGATGAGACAACTTGGTCGGCTACCTGTCAATTCCGACTCTGGGCATGGGCGCGACACAACGAGAAGACGTGCGCGGAGGGCGTCTACCCTCCCGCATTTCATCCTAAGTTTCGTCCTAAGACATCGGCCGATTTTTGATGTTTCGGATTTCCCAATGTTGTTGGGTTTTCGGTTTTACACATCGCACGATTGACAGCATTAGTTTTAGCTTTTACCATTTTTTGTGGGATTTCTGATTTGCTCTTCCATTGAGTCCAGGCCTCCCAGCCAAATTTTCCTGAGCCGACGAACCAATACCGGCTCTGAGTCCTACTGAATCCCGCCAAGAGTCTTACCGGAATCAGCCGATTCCAGATTGACCCGCGTAACTAGGCATTTTTCGGATCAGTTGAAGAGGGCGCAAAGGCGCAAAACCAAATGCGCCTGCAATTGTTTTATTCCGATACCAGCTGCTCGAAGCATTCGTTGAGAAGTCTTAGGAGTTACTGGCGTCGCGATTTGCGATAAGATTCTTGAATTCCGGTTCGTCATAGAGGATTTTGAGATCGGGATCCCTCAAGCACCAATTCAAGTTCGAATAGCCCGCTTGTACCGAGCGGCGAAATGTGTCCAGGGCATCAACCTTCATGCCGAGGATGCCGTAGGTGCACGCCGCGTTATAGAGAACGTTCGCGTCATTCGGGCGCATGGCCACGGCAATCTTCACGTGCATGATCGCGGAATCGGTTTCGCCGGCGCTGGCCTGATCGGATGCCAGAAGAATGCGGGCACGCACGTCGTCAGGGAATCGCTGTAGCTGGTTTTCCAGGACTTCCCGTTCGCGGCGGCGCAATCGTTCGGCGTCGGCTTTGCGACCGACCTTTTCCAGAGAATTGATGAGCGGGACCAGCGCGTTGTAGTCGTTGCTGACGATTTCCAGGGCGCTGTCGGCTAAGGCTGCGCCATCCTCATAACGGCCAGCAGAAAAGTAGGCACGTCCCAGGACGTCGTGCGCGCCCTCGCACTCGGGTTGTTGCTCCACGGCTCGCCGCGCAAGAGCAATCGCCTTGTCGTAGTGGTGCTGCGCGTACTCGATGCGAGCGCGCGCGGAGAGAACGTCCGCCAAATCCGGCGCCAGCCACTCCGCCCGCGCGCAAGCCGCCAGACCTTTCTGGACATATTCAGGATTTGGACTGCGGAATTCGTCCATTCCTCCCCAAACATGCGCAATACCGGCGTAAGCCAGAGCAAAATTAGGGTCCTGCTTGATAGCTTCCTCGTACATAGCCAGAGCGTATTCGAATTGGCGCTGGCGGAGATAGTTTCTGCCGCGCAAGAAAAAATCGTAGGCCTGCGGATTAATCGTGGATTTGCGCGCGATGACCTTTTCTTCCTGCGGCGAAAGTGTGATTTCCAGCGCTTTGGCGATGCTGAGAGAGATTTCTTCTTGAATCGCAAAGACGTCTTCCATGTGACGATCGTAGCGCTCGGCCCAAACAGAGTGGCGCGTGGAACTTTCGACAAGCTGCGTGGTGATGCGAAGACGATTGCCAGCGCGGCGGATCGAGCCTTCGAGAACGTACATGGCGCCAAGTTTTTCGCCGACTTCGGGAGCAGTGACCGGCTTGTCGCGGAACTGCAGCATTTCCGAGCGCGGATAAATTTCCAGACGCGCGATCTTGGATAACTCAGTAACGATGTCTTCAGTCATGCCATCGCGAAAATATTCGTCCTCTTTTGCGCCGCTTAGATTTTCGAAGTACAAGACGGCGACGGTTTTCTTTTTCGGTATTGCGCGGGCCGGGGGCTGCGCTTGAGAGCCGTCTTGTCCCGCGCTCTGGCCGGACTGTGTACCACGAACGCCGGAATCGAGGCGTCCGGAGGAATCAAGGTCGCGTTTGAGGCGCTTGAGGTCGGCGCGAAGTTCAGCGGCGCTTTGGCTACGCAGGTCGCGGTCTTTTTCGAGCGCTTTGCCGACGATGCGCTCCAGTTCGGCAGGGACTTTGCAATTGTGCTGTGAGATAGGTTCTGGCGTTTCGTTCAGAATGCGATGAAAAATCACCGCGGAAGTATTTCCTGCAAAAGGCTGTGTTGCAGCAGCGGCTTCGTAGAGAACTACGCCGAAGGAAAAAAGATCGGTGCGAGCATCGAGTTCTTCGCCGCGCGCCTGTTCCGGCGACATGTAAGAAATAGTGCCCAACGAGCTGCCAGGGCTGGTGAGTTCGCCAGCGGGAGAATCCACAGTGGCTTTCGAAGCAGGATCAAAAGCATGCGTAGAGCCTTCTGAAACGCCGAGAGAAAGGACTTTGGCGAGTCCGAAATCCAGAATTTTGGAATGGCCGCGGGAGGTGACAAAAATATTTGCCGGCTTGATGTCGCGATGAATGATGCCCTTGGCGTGCGCCGCATCGAGAGCGTCGGCGATTTCGATGGCAAGCGTTACGAGCGTTTCGATGTCGAGTGGACGGCCTGAGATCTTGTGCTTGAGCGTGGCACCTTCCAGGCATTCCATCGCAATGAAGGCGCGGCCTTCGTGCTCGCCGATGTCGTAGATGGTGCAGATATTGGGATGATTTAGGGTTGAGGCAGCCTGCGCTTCGCGACGAAAACGGCTAAGCGCCTGCGGATTTTGCGAGAGTTCTTCGGGAAGAAACTTTAGAGCGACAGAGCGCCCAAGCCGGGTGTCCTCTGCCTTGTAGACAACTCCCATGCCTCCGCCGCCGAGTTTTTCGACAATGCGGTAATGAGAAATCGTGGAACCAAGAAAAGGGTTTGGGGCCGCCATGCGCGTGCGTATTCTAAGTTTGTGGCACGAAACAGTCAAACCGATTGCAAAACACCGATCGGGTATTGGCCATTTCGCAAGATTGCAGATTTATAGTAAGGTAGCAGGCGTGAGGACCGTGCCGTCTCGCGTTATTCGAATCACAATCCAGCACGACAATAGCAGCGAAGGCCTAAATGAGCGAACGCAACGACGGAAAGCTTGGAATGGATCGTAGCATCACGCGGCGCGACTTTCTGAACGGGGTTGCGATTGGAGCTGGCGGAGCGGCGGCTGGTGCGATGATTCCCGGATTTGCTTGGGATGAGTTCGGGGCTTCGGCTGCTGCGCAGGATCAGCCGCGATATTATCCGCCAGCGTTGACTGGGCTCCGCGGCAGTCATGTTGGTTCATTCGAGGCGGCACACGGTGTGCGCGACGGAAACTTTCCTGCCAAGGGCTCGGCTCCAGCAGACACAAAAGAGCTGTATGACCTGGTGATCGTGGGAGGAGGAATCAGCGGTCTGGCGGCGGCGTACTTCTGGCGCGCAAAAAATCCAAACGCGCGAATTCTGATTCTGGATAATCATGACGATTTTGGCGGGCACGCCAAGCGCAACGAGTTGCGCGCGAACGGCCGGATGCTGCTGGCGAACGGCGGGACTTGGGCCATTGAATCGCCATTTCCTTACAGCAAAGTTGCGCGCGGGCTGATGGATGATTTGGGAATCGATCCGGAAAGGCTCGCCAAGAAATGTTACCGCAGAGACGTTTATCGAACTCTTGGCAACGGTGTGTTCTTTGATAAGCAGACATTTGGCGCCGACCGCTTGGTGACAAATCCGCCCGGGAGCCGGCCGGGTGGCGCCGAAGCGGCGGATTGGCGTGCTTTCCTGGGAAAAACGCCGCTCACAGCGCAAACACAGCAAGATATTTTACGGCTGGAAACCGATTCTTTCGATTATTTTCCGGGACTGACTTCCGAGCAGAAAAAGGACAAGCTGAGCCGCATCAGTTACAAGAAATATTTGCTCGATGTGACGAAGGTGCATCCCGAGACGATTGCGTTTTACCAAACTCGGACGCATGGGCTTTTCGGCGTCGGAATCGACGCGGTTTCGGCGCTTGATTGCTGGGTGCTTCTTTCCCCGGGATTCAAAGGCTTACAGCTTGAGCCCGGTCCATATCGGCGAATGGGTTACACGCCAATGGGATTTGCCGCCCCCAAGGAGCCGTACGAATTTCACTACCCGGACGGAAATGCCACGATCGCAAGGATGTTGGTGCGAAGAATGATTCCGGCGACGGCAGCGGGTCATGATGCGGAAGGCATCGTCACGGCGAAGTTCAACTACTCCGAACTGGACAAAGCCGATTCTCCATTGCGGATTCGACTTAGCAGCATTGCGGTCGCCGTACATCATGCCGGCAGTCCTGCTAAAGCGGAGCAGGCTGATGTTACTTACGTTCGCGACGGCCAGCTTTCAACCGTGCACGGAAAAAAGGTCATCATGGCGTGTTGGAACATGATGATTCCGTATTTGTGCCCCGAACTTCCGGAGAAACAGAAAGAGGCGTTGAAGTACGGCGTCAAGGTGCCGCTGGTATATACGTCGGTCGCGATTCGAAATTGGAAGGCGTTCGAAAAAATTGGCGTGCACAGTGTGGCGTGTCCCGGAATGTATCACTATCAGATGAATCTCGATCTGCCCGTCGATATTGGTGGGTATGAGTCGCCCAAAAAACCGGACGAGCCGATCCTTGTGCGCATGGAGCGAACGCCGTGCCTGCCGGGTTTGCCGGAGCGCGATCAACATCGCGCGGGCCGCGGCGATTTGTTGTCGACGACCTTTGAAGCGTTTGAGCGAAATATTCGCGACCAGTTCGCGCGCGTTCTTGGCGATGGCGGGTTCGACCCAGCAAACGATATTACGGCAATCACTGTCAATCGCTGGCCGCATGGCTACGCCTACGAATACAATTACTTGTTCGATCCGGAATGGCCCGAGGGCGAGAGTCCTTGCGAGATCGGCCGCAGGCGTTTTGGGCGGATCGCGATCGCAAATTCCGACGCGGGAGCTGCTGCTTACACCGATCAGGCCATAGACCAGGCCTGGCGGGCGGTGGAAGAATTGCATTCCGCCTGATGGATCATTCAGTCGGATAAAAGCCAATCGCAAACGAAATGAACAAGGAAAATCCCATGCAACGCAGTGACCGGGAACTTGGAATGGTCCGTGATATTCCGCGCCGCGATTTCCTGAATGGTGCAGCGATGACCATCGGGTCCGCGCTCCTGCCAGCAGGGCTTCATTCAAACGAAACGAAAAGCGATGAGCTGCAAAATCACGCGGGCTACAATCCTCCGGTTACGACGGGCCTGCGCGGCAGCCATACGGGATCATTTGAAATTGCACATAGCCTGCGCGACGGAACTTTCTGGAAGGATGCGGCTGCTCCCGAACAGCTCGCCGAAAAATACGACTTGATTATTGTTGGAGCTGGAATCAGCGGGCTGGCAGCGGCGCACTTCTACCGAGAGCGAGCGGGAACGAACGCGAAGATTCTGATTCTGGAAAATCACGATGATTTCGGCGGGCACGCGAAGCGCAATGAATTCCATCTCGGCGGCAAGCTGCAGTTGCTGAACGGCGGCACGATGCTGATTGACAGCCCGACGCCGTACAGCCCGCAGGCCGCTGGGCTGATGAAGAAGCTTGGGATTGACGCGGCGGCTCTCGACAAAAAGTGCAGCGATCCGGGCTTTTATCGCTCGCTGGGACTTGGAACAGGAGTATTTTTCGACCAAGAAACTTTTACAGCCGACCGGTTGGTTTCCGGACTGCCCGCTGCCGAGGAGAGTTCGAGCGGCGGCGCAAGCTCTGCGAAGCTGGAGGAATTTCTTTCGAAAGCACCTCTCAGCGACGCAGTTCGCCGCGACATTCTACGTGTTGAGCAGGCGAAAATCGATTACCTTCCTGGGCTTATGTCCGCGGAAAAGAAAGATCGTCTTTCGCGCATCAGCTACAAGGATTTCTTGTTGAACATCGCAAGAGTCGATCCCGCGGTGATCGCTTTCTACCAGACGCGCACCAACGGCGAATGGGGCGTGGGAATTGACGCTGAGCCGGCGCTGGATTGTTGGGCGCTGGGATTGCCGGGCTTTCAGGGGCTGCAGCTCGAACCGGGCGCCGCGCCGCGCATGAGTTATTCGGCTGCCGGATACGCACAAGGCGGTTCAGCGCGATTTCATTTTCCTGATGGAAACGCTTCCATTGCTCGATTACTGGTTCGCTCCTTGATTCCGTCGGCCGTGCCGGGGAATTCCGTCGAGGATGTGGTTACCGCGCCAGTTCGCTACGAGCGACTGGATGCGGACGTTTCTCCGGTTCGAATTCGGCTCAACAGCACGGTTGTGCGTGTACGCAACATCGGGAACAGGAATGTTACGTCTGAAGTGGACGTAACTTACGCCAGCGGCAAGCAGTTATTTTCGTTACGCGCAAACTCTTGCGTGTTGGCTTGCTGGAACATGACGATTCCATACTTGTGTCCCGATCTGCCGGAAAAGCAGAAAGACGCGTTGCACTATCTGGTGAAAGTGCCACTGGTTTACACAAGTGTTGGCTTGCGCAACTGGACGGCATTTCAAAAGTTGGGAATCTCGAACATTCATGCGCCGGGAGCATATTGGAATTCAGTGAGTTTGAATTGGACTGTAAACATTGGCGATTATCACAGTCCGCGCTCACCGGAAGAACCGATCTTACTGCATATGAGCCGTACGCCATGCAAACCGGGACTTCCCGCACGTGAACAGCACAAGGCCGGGAGGATGGAACTTCTTGTAACGCCGTTCGAACTGTTTGAGCGAAAAAGTCGTGATCAGCTCTCGAGAATGCTCGCCGCCGGCGGATTCGATGCCGGGCGCGATATCGAAGCCATCACCGTGAACCGTTGGCCGCATGGCTACGGGTACGAATACAATCCGCTGTTCGATCCAGACTGGCCCGAGGGTCAGGCGCCGCACATCCTCGGGCGCAAACCATTCGGCAGAATTGCCATCGCCAACAGTGATTCGGGAGCAACGGCTTACACCGATGTGGCAATGGATCAGGCGTATCGCGCGATTTACGAATTGACGCTTCCGTTCAACGGTTGAGGCGGTTGAGAATTTATGCAATGAACTTACCGTGGTGACTTCGGTCCGCTGATTTTACTCCAACGAAAAAGTGACGAATTGCAATTTACCTTCCCGCTCTATCTGCAGGACGATGGGCGCATTCGGCGGAAGTGCTTTCAGCGCCGCGCGCAAGCGATCCAGCGTGGTCATCGGCTCGCCATTGAAACTACGAATCACGTCGCCGGTCGTCAGCGGAATTTCCCCGGCAGCACCTGCTGCGCGAGCGGCAACGATGATTCCGTAGGGATCGCGAAGGTCTGCAATCATCGAAGCAATATTTTTGTCGATTTCAACCGCCAGAATGCCGAGCTGCGGCACAAGACTCTTTTCCGGGTCCGCGAGCGCCGAGACCTGATCCATTTCGTGGGGATGTTCCTTGAGCGTGATGTCGAAACCGATCTGTGTGGTGCCGCGCAGAACTTCGAAGCGGATTTTTTCTCCGGCACTGCGCGAAAGCGTGTGAAATGCGACATACGGTAAGCTGTCCGCGTTTCTTCCGTCGATGGTCAGAAGGATATCTCCGATGCGTACACCAGCGGCTTCCGCGGGTCCGCCTGGGACCACATCGGAAATGATGACGCCATAATTTCGCGCCAGCTTTAAGCCCTGCGCCATCTCCGGAGAAATCGTTTGAAGTTGCACGCCGATTTCCGGCTTGTGCAGATGCCCATACTTGCGCAACTGTTCGTAGACCACGTGGACCACGCCGCAAGGAATCGCGAAACCCAATCCTTCGGCTCCTCCCGATTCCGACAAAATAAATGTGTTCACGCCAACGACCTCGCCGTTGACATTCACCAGCGGACCACCGGAGTTGCCAGGATTGATAGGCGCGTCGGTCTGGATATAAACCATTGGCGAATCGGGATCCGTCTGGCGAGCGACCGCGGAGACGATGCCGTGGGTGACGCTGTTGCGAAGTCCCTGCGGACTGCCAAACGCAAAAACCGTTTCGCCTTGGCGCAAATTGCGAAAGTTGGCCACGGGCAGTGCCGTCAGGTTGGCTGCATCCACTTTCAGCAGAGCGAGATCGATGTCGCGCGCGACCCCGATAATGCGCGCAGGAATGACAGTGATTCTTGCCGCAAATGGTCCAGCGATCGTGCCGTCGGCGGGCCCGCCCGGCAGCGCTACTTGTACGCGCTGTGCGCCATTCACGACATGGGCGTTCGTTACAATGTACCCGCTCGCGTCAATTACGAAACCCGACCCAATCGCTTTTTGCCTGCCGATCACAACATCGGCGTTTCCGCGAGCCCCTTCGGAGACTGCGCCATATCCGGTAACCATAATCTGCACGACGCTCGGTGAAACCCGGCGAACAAGCGCGTCCACGGATTCGTCCCAGCGACGCAGCACATCACTTTCCGTCTGTGCGTTAGCGCTGGAAGCGAAGCCGACCGTCAGAACTGCGATAAACATGACCACGACTGGTTTTTTCATGGCGTGCCGTCCTTACAATTTTTGTTTGACCCGTGACCCGCTCACAGTTTGACATTATTGCGGAAGGATGGGGGTACAAGCGAACCAGTTGCTACGGAATTTCTCGCCAGATGATTTGACGTAACCTCTGTATGCCTGTGACATCCTACGTTCGTACCGCTCGACGGACATGAGTCAAAGCTGATGAGACATACGGTACAGGATTTAGCGGCACTACTGTTAAGCTGCTACGGTTAGTAGACGAGTTGCACCAGTTTTCTCATCGAGGTTCGTGTTCATGCCCAGGCTTCAGACCATCGAAGACGTTCGCCTAGAAGGCAACCGCACGCGACAGGATTATTGGAAACGCTGGGGCCCCTACTTGTCCGAGCGGCAGTGGGGAACGGTGCGGGAGGATTATAGTCCCGGTGGCACCGCGTGGGAGTTCTTCCCGCACGATCACGCGCGCTCGCGCGCTTATCGTTGGGGGGAAGACGGCATCGCCGGAATCAGCGACCGCCATCAAATGATCTGTTTTGCGCTGGCGATGTGGAATGGCCGAGATCCTATTCTGAAAGAGCGGCTGTTTGGCTTGACGGGGAACGAAGGGAACCACGGCGAGGACGTGAAGGAATACTATTTTTATCTCGATTCCACTCCGACCCACAGTTACATGCAGATGCTGTACAAGTATCCGCAGGCGGAGTTTCCGTACAAGGCATTGGTGGAAGAGAATCGCCGCCGCGGGCGCAGCCAACCGGAGTTCGAGTTATACGATACCGGTGTATTTCGCGAAAACCGCTATTTCGATATTTTCACCGAATATGCCAAGGGCAGCGACGAAGACATTTTCATCCGCATTACAGCATGGAACAGAGGTCCCGATGCCGCCACGCTGCATCTGCTTCCCACGCTTTGGTTCCGCAATACATGGTCCTGGGGATCAGATCTGCGGCGCCCCGTAATACGCAGGGCGACTCCCGTGGACGGTATTCTGTCTGTCGAGTCACAACACTGGCAGTATGGCAAACGATGGCTGCTTGTCACTGGTCAGCCGGAACTGCTTTTTACGGAAAACGAAACGAACAATGCACGGTTATTCAAGGGGCGAAACCGATCGCTCTACGTGAAAGACGCGTTTCACGAATATGTGATTCGGCAAAACAAGTCCGCGGTAAATCCGGATCAAATTGGAACAAAAATGGCGGCGCATTATGTTTTGAACATTGCGCGGGGCCAGTCCGCCACGCTTAAACTCCGTCTTACGGATCTCGAACCCCTCGGCAGCATGGACATCCACGCCACCATTGCCGGCACGATTTCGTCGCCCGCGCATCTGGAACGTGCCGCGGAGGTTCCCGGGACAAACGATTTCGGCGTGGGATTCGACGGTTTATTTGAACTGCGCAAGGCGGAAGCCGACGAGTTTTACGCATCGCGCATTCCTCAGCACCTTTCTGAGGATGCGAAGAACGTCATGCGCCAGGCGTATGGCGGCATGCTGTGGTCGAAACAGTTCTATCACTATGACGTAAAAACGTGGCTAGAAGGCGATCCGGCTGGGCCGCCTCCGGCGAAAGAACGGCTGAGGGGAAGAAACAAGGATTGGACCCATCTGTACAACGAGGACATTATTTCCATGCCGGACAAGTGGGAATATCCGTGGTACGCCGCGTGGGATCTGGCGTTCCACTGTATTCCGCTGGCGATCATCGATCCTGATTTTGCCAAAGAACAACTGATTTTGCTTCTGCGCGAATGGTATATGCACCCGAACGGGCAGCTTCCCGCGTACGAGTGGGCGTTTGCCGACGTCAATCCGCCGGTGCACGCGTGGGCGGCCTGGCGCGTCTACAAAATCGAGCGGCGCGTTCGCGGAGTCGCCGACCGAGGATTTCTGGAAAAGGTTTTTCACAAGCTTCTTTTGAATTTTACGTGGTGGGTCAATCGCAAAGATCCGGACGGTGCCAATATTTTTCAGGGCGGATTTTTGGGGCTCGACAATATCGGGGTGTTTGACCGTTCAGCGCCATTGCCAACCGGCGGACATCTCGAGCAGTCCGACGGCACCAGCTGGATGGGCATGTATTGCTTGAATATGCTGGCCATCGCGCTGGAACTTGCCAAGGATGATCCAGCCTACGAGGACGTGGCCAGTAAATTCTTCGAGCATTTCGTTTACATCGCACGCGCCATGAACGATTTTGGCTCGGGCGGCGTTTCCCTGTGGGACGAAGAGGATGGTTTCTACTACGACGTGCTGCATCTGCCGAACGGTGAAGAACACTTTTTGAAAATCCGCTCCATGGTCGGCCTGATTCCGCTTTTCGCGGTGGAAACGCTGGAGCCGGAAATTGTGGATCGGCTTCCGGGTTTCAAGCGACGCATGCAATGGTTTATTGACAATCATCCGGACGTGCCCGAGCACATAGAAATGACGCAGCGGTCGGCGCGTGGAGTACGGCGGCTGCTGTCGCTGGTAAGCCGCAAACAGCTTAAGCGCGTACTTTCGCGCATGCTCGATGAAACAGAGTTTTTTTCGCCCTACGGCATTCGCGCGCTTTCACGCTATCACTTGGACCATCCCTATGAGGTGGTAGTCAACGGAAACGTCAGCCGAGTGGACTATGAACCCGCGGAATCATCCACGGGCGTGTTCGGAGGCAACTCCAACTGGCGTGGACCGATCTGGATGCCGGTCAACTATCTGCTGATCGAATCGCTGCAGAAATTTCACCACTATTATGGCGAAGATTTTCAGGTGCCATGCCCGGCGCGTTCTAATAAGAACGCGGATTTGTGGCAGGTGGCCAGTGAAATCTCGAAACGGCTAGGGCATATTTTTATCCGCGGAAAAGACGGGCGACGGCCGGTTGCGGGAGCGCAGGAAAATTTTCAGAGCGATCCTTTCTGGCGCGACCTGATTCTGTTCTACGAATATTTCCATGGAGATAACGGTGCCGGGATTGGCGCAAATCATCAGACTGGCTGGACTGGGCTAGTGGCGAAATTGCTTGAGCAGAGCGGGGAATAAATTACGGAATGCCAGCGCCGCGAAAAACACGAACGCCGACCGTCGAAGAACGAAAGCGTTCCATCCCTTCCAACAAGTCGTTAAACGGAGCATCGGTCAAAAATAGTGTGATTTCATTTGGCCCCGAGATTTGCAACGACCTGGTCGCCGCTGAACAACGCGAATGGGTGGTCACAAATGGTATTGGAGGATTTGCTTCCGGGACGATTGCCGGCTCTGCTACGCGCCGCTATCACGGTCTTCTGGTTGCCGCGCTGAATCCGCCGGCTGGTCGAACATTTCTTGCCGGCGGTTTGGATGAGATCGTCGCTGTCGACAGTCAGAGTTATCCTTTGGCCACGCATCGCTGGGCTAGCGGAACGGTCGCGCCACAAGGCTATTTGCACATACAGAACTTTCGTCTCGATGGCGTTGTACCCGTCTGGACATTTCAAATTGGTGCTGCTTCTATCGAAAAGTGCATCTGGATGCGCTACGGAGAGAACACAACCTACATTCAATACACGTTGTTGGCGTCGGCATCGCCGGTTGCGCTCGAACTGAAAGCGCTTGTGAATTATCGCGACTTTCACGCTGCGACGCACGCGGGCGACTGGCGTATGCACGTTGAGCTGGTGCAGAGCGGCGTTTGCGTCACCGCGTTCGAAGGCGCGACGCCGTTTTATGCAAGATGTGAAGGAGCGGCGTGCGAGCGGCAACACATCTGGTATCGCGATTTTCTTTTTCCGCGCGAAGGCGAACGCGGTCTTGACGATCGCGAAGATCAACTCTATGCGGCGCGGTTTGCTGTAGAGTTGAAAAAGGGACAGACGGTAACAATCGTTTTCTCGACAGAAGAGAACGCGAATCTCGATGGCCCTACCGCACGCAGGCAGCATGTGAAGCGGCGGGGTGAAATCCTGTCTGCCGCGGATGCGTTGATGCGAACTTCGTCAGACGACGCCACGCCGTCTTGGGTTCCTCAACTGATTCTCGCGGCCGATCAGTTTCTGGTTAAACGACCGCTGCCAGGACAGCCCGCGGGAAGGTCAATCATTGCCGGCTACCACTGGTTTGGCGATTGGGGTCGCGACACCATGATCGCCCTGTTGGGACTGGCATTGGTTACGGGTCGCGCAGAGGCTGCCAAACAAATCTTGCTGGCGTTTTCGCGGCTCGTCGACGGCGGAATGCTCCCCAATAATTTCCCGGATGCGGGAGGCGCGCCCGAATACAACACCATGGATGCTACTCTGTGGTATTTCGAAGCCGCGCGCCAATACTTTGCGGCCACGCGGGATTCAGTCACGCTCAAGAAGTTGTTTCCAATTTTCGTGAAGATTGTCTCCGCACATGTAAAGGGAACTCGCTACAACATTCATGTCGATCCCGCGGATGGCCTGCTCTATGGCGGTGGCCCGGGCGTGCAATTGACTTGGATGGACGCGAAGGTCGGGGACTGGGTGGTCACGCCGCGCACCGGCAAGCCCGTTGAGATCAATGCCCTGTGGATCAATGCGCTGGAAATCATGGTGCAATTGGCGAACATAGTCGGTACTTCGACCGATGTTTACGCGAAGCTTTTGCAGAGGGCGAAGTTAAGTTTCGGTAAATTCTGGAATGCCCAGCGAAATTGCTGTTTCGACGTATTGGATTCGCCCGGTATCGGCGACGATGCGGCCCTACGGCCGAACCAGATTTTCACGGTGTCGCTTAATTCGGAATTGCTCCCGGCTGAACAGCAGAAGGCCGTCGTGGACGTCTGCGCGTCGCAATTGCTGACTCCTTTTGGACTCAGGAGTCTTGCGCCGCACGAACCCGGTTACACCGGAGTTTATTCCGGTGGACCTCGCCAGAGAGATGCTGCGTACCATCAGGGAACTGTCTGGGGCTGGCTGCTTGGTCCCTTCGCGCTTGCTCACTACCGCGTTTACAAAGACCGCGACGACGCGCGCCGGTTCCTGGAGCCTCTGGTGGCGTCGATCGATTCTTATGGTCTAGGAACGCTCGCGGAAATTTTTGACGGTGATGCTCCCCATCGTCCCCGCGGATCGATTGCCCAAGCCTGGACGGTTGGTGAAATTCTTCGCGCCTGGAAAGAACTCCAGTCGCTTCCTTCTGCCTAACAGCTCCGGTTTTCGTCGTTCCGCCTGCTCCGCTGTGGAGCCCGAAGCAAAATCTCTTTTCGATGTAGGCGAGCTCACTCCAAGCGAATCGCGGCCGGTTCGTACAGTTCGATCAAAATCTTTTTGCCATCGGCACTGGATGCCAGGAAAAAATTGACGCGAGTCCCGTCGGCACCCGGGCGTGCCTCGGGATACACAGAAGCCATCGCAAACTGATCCCGCAAAATTGCGGCCGCGCGATTTACGTCGCTGCAGCGGAATTCCACTTGTTGTATGCCTTCGCCGAATTTGGAAAGAAAGTTTGCAATGGCTCCCGAGCCCTCCGGATCCCGCGAAGTCAGCACGTCCAGTGTGGTGCTGCCTTCAAAGCGCAGCGTGAATTCGGACGCATCCTGTTCCGGAGGCACTTCCGCCAGCTGCGGCCAGCCACTGGCCGCGCGAATTTGCGCAAAGGTTTCCGGCCTGACGGCCAGTCCGACGGTTAGTTCAGGATCTTTGCCAAGCAATCGCGCGAATTCCTCGTCCTTGCTCCAACGCTGAATGACGGAGTCCGCGAGCGAGCGTCCTAGGTCATAGATTCGCTTGGCCGCCGCCGCACGCTCGCCGTCCTCCGGCGAAGATAGGGCGGTGATCCATTCTTCTTTAAGATAGGGCATAAGCGTTTGTTCCCCACGCATACGCAACGCCTAATATTGGTATTCAGCATCGCGCAACTTCATTGTTTTTACTTCGTTGTATTTTTCTTTGCCGGCAAGGAAAAAAGTACAGTCAACAACAGCATCCCAATCACAATTCCAAGCGACAGTTGAACCGAAATTTTCAGCCACGGCTCCGCAATCATTTTTGCGCCGACGAAAATGAGTACCAGCGCCAAACCGATTTTGAGATATTTGAGCTTTTCCAGCACCGCGGCCAGAAGAAAATAAAGCGCGCGCAATCCCAGGATCGCAAACACGTTGGAAGTAAATACGATGAAGGGGTCCCGCGTGATGCCGAATATCGCCGGTATGGAATCCACCGCGAAGGTCACATCGGTGATCTCCACCACCAGCAGGACCAGAAAAAGAGGCGTGGCAAAGATCTGACCGTTTTCCCGGACGAAGAACTTTGCTGCACGGTACTCCTTGGTCAGCCGCAAATGACTGCTGAAATATCGAACCAGAAAATTCTTCTGCGGATCGCTCTCCGCGCGCCGGGCGATCAGCATGTGAACCCCAACCAGCACGATGAACCCGCCGAAGGCGTACATGATCCAGCCGAAGCGCGCAATCAGCGCCGCGCCGGCCGCGATCATCGCTCCGCGCAAAAGCAGCGCGCCAAGGATTCCATATCCTAAGACCCGCTGTTGATATTCATCCTTGACGGCAAATACGCGGAACACCACCAGAAACACGAACAAGTTGTCAACGCTTAACGCCTTTTCCACCACGTAACCGGTGAAAAATTCCAAAGCCGGCTGCCGTCCGCGGAAATACAGCAGGATCAGACCGAATGTCACCGCAAGGGCAATCCAGGCAAGGCTCCAGAGTAGCGCCCCGCGTGTCGTGATTTTGTGAGTTTTGCGGTGGAATACGCCCAGGTCCAGGGCCACGGCAAGCACTACAAATAAAATGAAGGCAATCCAGTGAAGTGATGTGTGCATCTCTTCGCGTATTCTTCCGTATTGATTGACAGAATGGCTGGCGAGAGCGGGCTCCAGCCGCGAGCCACGGGCTTCTTAGCGTTACCTGGTCTTGGGAGATAGATTGTCGGTTGCGTTCAGGTTCGTCAACTCAATTCGGACCGTGCGGCCGACTTCGATTTTAATGGGCAGGTCCCATTGCAATCGTGCGTCTCCAGCGGCAGCCGTCAGGCCCAGCGAACTGATCCAATAGTTGCCCGGCGGCAAGCCTTGAATTTGGCAGTGCCCATCGAGATCGGTATCCGCTTTTGCCGCCAGATATGTGGTTTGTGCCTGAGTCGGCGCAATTTGCTGCACGCGCCTGCGATGGTTGTTCTGTGCCTCGGCCCATTTCCGAGCCGGGTTCACGCCGTCCAATTCCAATTCCATTCCCGATACTGTTTCCGGATGCGCCTGAATGAATTTTTTCAGTAGGCTCAGATATTCCTGTTTCTGCTTTTCGTAACGATCCGGATTTTCCGTCTTGTCCGCGTCGCGATATTTCGGCTTGGGTATGCCGTTGGTAACGCCGCCGCTGTTCGATCGTTGGTAAGCCAACAGGAATTCTGGCACATGCAGAACATCATCCGGAGTCATCAGCTTGTCGAAACCGGGAAGGGTAATGTCCATTACATCGTGTTTGTGGAGCCATTCACGCAGTTCGGGCGAGATTTTCAGATTATCGATGAATTTTTCGCGGGAGGGAGGTCCTTCGCGTTCATCGAGGTCCTTCACGATATCGTCGTAGCTTTTCGTGAGTACGTAAAATGTGAAATCGCGCACCGGCTCCGGTTTGGCCGCGGACGGCGTTACTTTCGCCGTGAATTCCAACGCACCCGTGCCGGCTTGGGCGTGCACGCGAGACGCAGTCGCAAGACAGAAAAGCGCCGCCAAAACAGAAAGCTTTCTCATATTCGCCATCCTAGCAGAATTTGCCGGCGGCCTCCGTATTTCATTCCCGGGTGAATGCGTACTTTCCACCCCTGCTGATGTGTACAGTCGGCGGACTGTGATATTTTTCGAAGTAGTCGAATCCCTGTTTTAGATTTTGCCAAAATTCCACAATTTGAGGTTCCGCTCGACGCTCACTCTTGGCGAAAGGAAAGACTGCACGCTGACGCTAGCTGAAGGCAACAGAAGCCAAAGAACAAGAGTGACGCGATTTTCAAGCGCATGTGCTGATACCAGAGCGAACCAATGGTACCAGGCGAATTCGACCTCAGGTTGGTAGCTCTTGCTGTCTGTTGCGTAAGAGGCTCTTGGCGTTCTAGCGCGGCCAGACGATATTCACCAGCAGCAGGCCGACCGCTGACGGTAACAACGCCAAGCCGATGATTTTCTTGAACGGTACAGGAATCGATGGCTTCGGCAAGGAAGGGTCAGGATGGTCGAGAAGGTCAACGACCGTTCCCTGGTGCGGCGGACCGCCACGCCGGCTGCCAGAAGCCTGAGGGTGTCGTTCCTCAGGGGAATTCTTCGAATACGTAACCCATCGTTCTAAATTACGCTTGCGGTCTGCCTAGAACAAGCGAAAGACAGTTTCGACTGTGATCCAGGTCGCCACGGGTCGTCGTGCACCGTCTCGCGCTGAAATGAATTGCCAGCTGCGTACCGCGCGCACAGCGTTCTCGTCCAGGCCAAGTCCGATTCCGCGCGTTACTTGCACGTCTTGAACGCGGCCGTCGGCGCCGACCAGCACATGCATCGTCACCAATCCCTGCAGTTTGGCTTTTCGAGCTTCGTCGGAATACGCGGGATCGGGACAATATTTGCAGACGACTTGCACCGCCACCGGCGCGTACGACAAAGAACTATTGCCCACTCCGGAGCCATCGCCGAGCGCGTCGCCCATCGTCGAGCCCGGACCGATTCCGATCCCACCTTTTCCGGTCCCTTCTGAGTTATTTCGATCCGGCGTCCACAGTAGTCCTAGATCTTTAACGGGTGTTGCCAGTTCTGGTGCGCTGGCATCAAACACGGTCGCTGGCACCGGGAGAGCATGAAGCTTGTCGTCGGGCAGTCTTGGAGGTCCGAAAGAGATGCGCGACAGACGTGCGAACTCTCCTGTGCTTGGCGGCAACGGATTGTGATCTCCTCCGCTGCCGGCTTTGCCGAGCGAAGGTGCTTCGCCGGTGGCCGCCTGCATCGGAGGTGTGTAGTGCAGTCTTCGCACAGGGAAGGAATTCCGCAGCCCGTTGAGATTCGTTTTGTCGATCGGATGAAATGCCGCATAAATGAACGCGGCGCAAATCATACCGTGCAGAAACGTGGAGCCCGCTTGGCCAGTCAGCCTGGTCTGCTGGCGATGCTCGTCCAGGAGATGAATGGGCACGCCATTGGCCGCATGCGTTGCGGCGAGTACGACGCGCGGCACCGTCCAGACACTCAACAGGTTTTCGCGGATTCGCTTCAACAGGGAAGATTGACTGGAAAGATTCGAATCGAAGCCCAGGGCCGGTTCACGCATCGCGCTCGACCTCCGCTGCAGCCCGCTGCAACTTGCGCCCAAAACAAAAGCGGCTCCAGCGCACAGTGGGAGCCGCTTTAGATTCAAAAGGTTGCTTGTGAAGCAAACTTCGCGTTCTAGAACAGCCGGAAGGTCACCTCAATCGGCACCTGAGTCGGAACGCTCTTTCCGTTCGGACCAACTGCCGGCCGGAACTTCCACTGCCGCACGGCTTCAATCGCTTTCTCGTCAAGCCCAAGTCCTGGGCTCTTAGCCACGTGAATGTCCGTCGCTCGCCCGTCCAGGGTGATGATCACCATCAGCACGACCACACCTTGGTATTTCGCTTTGCGAGCCTCGTCAGAATATTGCGGGTCGGGGCAATAAATGCAGGTGGGCATGCCCACGCCGTTCACGCCTGCGCGAAATGCGCCTCCGCCAGTACCGCCGCCTTCGCCGGGCCCCAGGCCGCCGCCGGTACCGCTGCCTATTCCTGTCCCATTCCCGTGCCCTAGGGAGTCGCTGACTCCGTTGGCCAGCGGATCGCCAAAGGTTGGCGCATTGATGTTGGATACTCTCAGATCAGGCGGGCCAAGCAGAGACGGGTCCATGGGAAGCTTGGGGTTGGGGTTTTGAATCTTCACTTGCGGGGGAGTGAATTGCGTCCACTGGAATTTTGGTAGCTTGCCACGATTCACAGGAGCCGTCGTGTGGTCGTTGGCTCCGCCGCCGCCCCCGGCAGGTTTTGCTCCCTGAGGCAATTTCGCGACATAGGGCGAAATGTCCAGCGGCAACACATCGGTTTTAGTTTTTGCCTGGGTAGACGAGGTCTGGTGGGTAATGATGGAAAACGTGATGAACCCGATCACTACGACGTGCAGGCCGATGGATATTCCCTGCGTCCAGCCGAAGTTTTCGTCCTTGCTCCAAATCTCTTTGACTCGAACGGGTTTTACTTCAAACGGAAGCGGCGCCAGCTTGGTGGGAGAAAACAGCTCTTTGAGTCTTGTTCCGAAACCGCCAAACCCTTCCACCAAACCGGTGGAAAGCCTGCTGTTGATCTGACCCTTGGGTGCCCGGCGCCCACTGAAAAATTCCGCGACGTTTCCCCAGAACCCCCCGCCATATTCCATTGGCATCAGATCGGACTTCACATCTCCACGAACTTTCACCGGGCGTTCAAATAGGAATTGCTTTAGGTTGGACCAAAAATTATCCGGCATCAGGATGGCCGGCCGGCCAAACCGCGGCACCGGCGCGGAAGGCGCACTCGCGCGCGCTTGTTCAACGTTTGGACGTTGCGGTGGTCCCAGATTGAGCATTGTCCCCGGCAAGTTCTGCACCTGTTGCGCTGCGGCTTAGCGCCTACGCCTTAATAGACGCACAGATAGCTCTTCCAGCGTCTCTTCCGTTTACGATTCTCGCCAGCCGCGATAGGTTGCACGCCTACTCCGGCTGACACCATACTCCATTCATTGTAACATACGTAGTTACACCACTCTCCGATGTTTCCCGCCGTGCTACAGGCGAAAACTAGGGCCCAGAAGGGAATTGCGTTCGCGGCATCCATGTCCGAAACACTTGAACTCAAGAAGACACTCAACTTACCCAAAACCGACTTTCCTATGAAGGCCAGCCTTCCGTTGAACGAGCCGAAACAGCTGCAGGCCTGGCAGGAAGCCGATCTATATCAGCAGATTCTGGATGCCCGCATTGGAAAGCCGTTGTTTGTCCTCCATGATGGCCCGCCCTATCCCACGGGCACCATCCACTTGGGCACTGGCCTGAATAAAATCTTGAAAGATCTGGTCGTCAAGACCAAGAGCATGGCGGGTCATTACGCTCCTTACGTTCCCGGATGGGATTGCCACGGCCTTCCGATCGAAACCCAGGTCGAAAAGGAACTGGGCGGCAAAGGCAAAGTGGCTCCTGCGGAATTTCGCAAACTGTGTCGTCAATTTGCGACGCGCTTCGTCGAGCAGCACAAGAAAGACTTCAAGCGTCTCGGTGTTTTTGGCCGGTGGAACGATCCGTATCTCACGATGAGTTTCGACTACGAAGCAACCATCGCCAACGCGTTCCTGGACTTCATGGAAAAGGGCTACGTCTATCGAGGTCGCAAGCCCGTCTATTGGTGTCTTTACGATTCGACGGCGCTCGCCGAAGCCGAAGTCGAGTACGAAGACCACGTCAGCCCGTCCATCTGGGTGAAATTTGCCGTAGTTGGCGGTGGCAAGAACGAAGCCGCGAAAATTGGCAACGACGTCTTTGCTGTGATCTGGACCACTACTCCATGGACCATTCCCCACAATCGCGGCCTGGCCTTCCACCCGGATTACGAGTACGCAGTCGTGCAAACCGAAAAAGGCAAGCTTCTTCTTGCCGTTGATCGTATTGCCGCTCTTCAATCCGAGAGCGAAATCATGGAAGCCGAGGTTCTCGCGACATACCAGGGCCGCGACTTCGAAGGCATGCTGTTCCAGCATCCATTTTTGCCGATTCAGGTGCCCGGCCTGCTTGCCGATTACGTCACTCTCGATCAGGGCAGTGGCATCGTTCATACCGCGCCTGGCCATGGTGTGGATGACTTCAATACCGGCCAGAGATATGGACTGGAAATTTACGCACCGCTTGATGACAAAGGCGTTTACACCGAAGGCCTGCCCGAATACAAAGGCAAGGACGTCTTCACAGCAAATCCAATGATCGTGAAGCTTCTCGCCGATCGCGGCGCTTTGCTTGGCCACCATGCCTACAAGCACAGCTACCCGCATTGCTGGCGCTGCCACAATCCGGTCATTTTCCGTGCAACCATGCAGTGGTTCATCGGCATGGATGCTGCTCCTACCGACAGCAAGAACTCGTTGCGCACCGAAGCCCTCGCTGAGATTAAAAACGTCAAGTGGATTCCCGGCTGGGGTGAAGAGCGCATTTACGAAATGATTGAGAAGCGCCCGGATTGGTGCGTCTCGCGCCAGCGTTTCTGGGGCGTGCCGATCATCGTGTTTTTCTGCGATAGCTGCGGAACGCGATTCGAGGACTATGCCGCACTCCGCAATGTCATTGAATGGTTCAAGAAGGAAGGCGCAGACGCCTGGTATCAACATTCACCCGAAGAACTCCTGCCAGCTGGTACAAAGTGTTCTTGCGGCGCGTCGAAATTCCGCAAGGACCATGACATTCTCGACGTCTGGTTCGATTCCGGCTCATCGAATCTGGCGGTTTTGCATGGCAACGAATGGCCCGCCGACGTTTATCTCGAAGGACCGGATCAGTATCGCGGCTGGTTTCACAGTTCGCTGCTCGTTGCCACCGGCATCCGGCACGCCGCTCCTTACCGTAGCGTGGTCACGCACGGCTGGACGCTCGACGAGCAAGGCCGCCCGATGTCCAAGTCGCTCGGCAATTCCATCGAGCCTGCCGAAATCTCCAACAAGTGGGGCGCCGACCTGCTGCGTCTGTGGGTCACGTCGGTCGAGTATCAGGCCGACGTGAAGATGAGCGAGCGCGTGATGACGCAGCTCAGCGAAGCCTATCGCAAGATTCGCAACACCTTTCGCTTCGCGCTTGGTAACCTCGGCGATTTCGATCCATCACGAAATATGCTTCCCAACGATCATCTCGAGGAAATGGATCGTTGGATGCTCGAACGCAGCGCCGAGCTAGTGAAAAAGTGCCGCGACTGGTATGTCGCGTACGAATTTCACCGCGTGTATCACGCCATCCACGACTATTGCGTCGTGGATCTTAGCGCCTTTTACTACGACGTTTTGAAGGATCGCCTGTACACCAAGGCGCCAAACAATCCTGCGCGCCGTTCGGCGCAAACCGCCATCTACAAAATCACCAGCGCGCTGGTTCGAATCGCCGCGCCCATTCTGGTTTTTACCGCCGAAGAAATCTGGAAGTATCTGCCGAAATCGGCTGCAGAACCCCCAAGCGTTCACATCGCTCTTTTTCCTGAAGAATCGGAGTTGCGTACTGGCATCAGCGCGCCGCAGACCGCTGCCTGGGATTTGCTCGCGAAGGTGCGCGGCGAAGTTCTCAAGGCGCTGGAAGCCGCGCGCAACGAGAAAAAGATCAACTCTGGCCTGGAGGCAAAGGTTCTTCTCAACGGCAATCCGGAACTTAAGGCCAAGCTGAAAAATCATTTGACGCAATTGCCGGGCCTGTTCATCGTGTCGCAGGTGGATTTTTTCAGCGCGAGCGCCCCCGATTACAAATCAGAAGTGGTTCCGTCGCTCGAGGTTTGCATCCATAAAGCCGACGGCGCCAAGTGCGAACGCTGCTGGAACTATTCCGTTCACGTTGGCGAAAATTCGCGCTATCCAAGCATCTGCGAGCGTTGCTCCGCAGCCTTGGACGAAATCGAAGGCACAAACTCTTGATTTTTCCCTTGCGGCCATTCTCCGGCTCATCCTTTTGTGCCACAGACTTCAGTCCGTGCAGCATGATCGCGCCAACAGGCTCCTTTACTTCCTCTCGTTCCTTAACCTTCTGTACCTGCAAATTCATATGATCGATCCCTCGCGCCTGCGCTGGCTCGCTATCACGCTCGTAGTGATTTTCCTCGACCGGCTCTCCAAAGCCGCAGTCGAAGCCAGGACCGTCGAAGGTTGGCGCCACGAACTGGTACGTAATTTTATCTACCTGGTTCACAGCAAAAATCCCGGCATTGCCTTCAGTATTTTCGCCGACAGCAATTCGCACTGGATGCGCTATTTGCTTATCGCGGGCTCTCTGGTGGTCATCGCGATCATTGCTTGGTATTTGGTGGCCGGCGACGGAGTCTCGTCGCGAACCGCAGCCGGTTTGGCGCTGCTTATGGGAGGCGCCACCGGCAATCTTACCGACCGCATCCTCCATGGCGCGGTCACGGACTTCTTTGAAATGCTATTCGGCTCCTACCGCTATCCTGCATTTAACGTGGCGGATTCAGCGATCACCATCGGAGCAATCTTGATTCTTCTCGACCTCGTTTTTCCCGCGCGGGGCCGCACAAACAGCGTAGGAAAAGCACGCCAAAAATAATTATCGCTATTTCCAGTCGCACAGCAAGCAACGTCCGCCGATGATTCTGTTGACGCTATATGTTAGGGGCGATAGCTTAAATTATGGACGCGCATGTCGAGTCCCTCGAAAATAAATCCGACGATCAAAAAGCTCCCTTACGTCTTCTAAGCGTCGTGATTCCTGCCCATAACGAGGAAGGCTGCATCGCTTCCACCGTCGAACACTTGCACCTCGAGCTGCGACTGCAGAATGTGCCGCACGAAATTGTAGTCGTGGACGATGGCAGCACGGATGCTACGTGGCAGAAGCTTCTGGGTCTTCGCGAACATATTTCCGCTCTCAAGCCGGTTCAGAACCAGGGACCGCATGGATTCGGGCGCGCGGTCGAGAAAGGGTTTGCTTCGATGAGCGGCGACGCCGCGGTGGTAATGATGGCCGACGAGTCGGATGATTGCCGCGATGTCGTGCGCTATTGGGAGTTGCTGAACCAGGGTTGGGACGCGGTATTCGGTTCTCGATTTATCAAAGGCGGGGGCGTCATCGACTATCCCTGGTTCAAGCTCTGGCTCAATCGGCTATCGAACCTTTTCATCCGATTGCTGTTTGGAATTAAGTTGAATGATACGACAAACGCATTCAAGGCCTATCGCGCCTCGGTAATCGAAGGCTGTCTTCCATTGCTATCGCCGCATTTCAACCTGACTGTTGAACTTCCACTCAAGACCATAGTGCGCGGCTATAGCTGGACAGTCATGCCTATCACCTGGAGGAACCGACGCGTGGGGAATTCGAAACTTTCCATTAAGGAAATGGGCAGCCGCTATCTCTTCATCTGTTTGTATGTCTGGCTGGAAAAGTATTTTAGCCGCGGCGATTACAAAAAACAGTGACCGTCGAATAGTTCCCGATCAGGTTTGCATCGTGGAAACGGGTTCCGACGCCGATGGCTTTCGCGCGACCACCAGGAACTGCGCCCCAACCAACTGCCACAGGAATGGCGTCGATAAGTACATTCTGAGCATCCATGCAGGATACTGTCTGCCGCGCGACATCGTGTAGGGAAGAAATCGCGCATGCTGCAATTCGACCGGAAAGCCACATTTTTCCAACACCTCACTGAGCGAAAGTTCAGTGAGCGGCAAATGGTGGTCAAAAAAATCCCAATAAGCGCCGGGAACAAGCTTGATGTTCGGTCCCATGGCAATGAACCGCCCATTTGGCTTCAGCGCTCGAAAGGCCTGCTGCAGAGTCCTCTGCAAAGCGGATTTCGCCGGCAAATGCTCCAGGAAATTGCTCGTGAATACGACGTCCAGGCTGTTGTTCTCCACCGCCCACTGATCCGAACAGTCTTGCTGCAAAATAACTACGTCGGGATTTGCATGTCGCTTTGCATCCGGATTCAAGTCCATTCCAAACTTCCGCCGGCACGCCGCCGAATTGATGAATTCGCACCAGCCGCAGCCCAGGTCAAGCACCACGGAATCCGGCGGAATCCAGCGCGAGAAAAAATGCGAGAGAACGGCCCAGACTTCTTGGCGATACGCAGCTCTTTCCGCGAAGCGTGCTCGGTATAACTGTTCGAGATCTTCAGGAGAGTGCTCAGAATTCATCTTCAACCATCAATCCTGTTCCGTCCCTTCGTGCTTCGCGCTTGGCATTCTAGTCGTACCATGCTGCACAAGCTAGGATTTTGCGACGCCTTACCCGTGGTATCCCTTTGGATCCAAGGTTCAGCCCATTTCATTGACAGCGAAAAAGCCGGTCGCTAGCGTCATTGAAGGACATGAATACTGCCATTAACAGTCTGCCCACGTCGTGGGACGCCGTCGGCGGAGCAACTCGCTTCGGCAAAATCGCTTTCCACGCGGTTATTTTTTTCATCGCCTTTCTGATTCTTTTTCTGCGGCGGCCGGATGCCATTCTCAACGCGCAATTTTATTGTGAAGATGGCCTTTACTGGTACGCCGATGCTTACCATTTCGGATGGCGTTGCTTGTTGATGCCTATCAGCGGGTACCTCAGTTCACTTTGCCGTATGATCGGGATGTTCTCTCTGTTGTTTCCGTTTGGTCAAGCTCCGCTGGTAATGAATCTTTGCGCCATCGTAGCGGGCATTCTTCCGATTCACATTTTTCTCTCTTCCCGCTTCAACTCGATTCCATTCAATTTTCGGCTATTAGGCAGCTTTCTCTATCTCGCTCTTCCGAATTCCTTTGAACTGCACGCAACCACCACCAACATCCGGTGGCACCTGGCATTGGCAGGTTGCCTCATCCTTCTAGCCAGCCCGAAAAGTGGACGTGTGTGGCAAGTTTTCGATTTTCTGCTTTTGGCGCTTGTTGTCCTTGACGGACCTTTGGGGATCTTATTGATTCCTATCGCCTTCGCATTGCGATGGCTCCGTAAAGATCGTCGTTACGATCTTGCTCTGGCCGCCCTGATTCCAGGAGCGCTGCTGCAGTCCTTTTTTTTGTTTGTCGCTCCTCGCCGCCCGGCGCCCAATGGCGCTTCGATCGAACGCTTTATCCATATCCTCGGCGGCCAGGTTTTTCTCTCCTCGCTTTTGGGAGTTCGAACCCTCATTCAGCTTTTTCAAGCGCAATCGCTATTTGCCATTGATATTGCGGCGATTCTCGTGGGTCTCGCGATTCTCGGGTATGCCCTTCGACGCGGCCCGATGGAACTCAAACTGTTCCTAGTATTTGCAGCAGCGGTTTTCGGACTAGGGTTGCTGCACCCGCTCGCCACGACCGACGGCAATCACGTTCAGTGGGAACAGTTGCAGGTTCCAGGGTGTGGCAACCGCTACTACTTTTTCCCCATGCTGGCTTTCCTGGTTTCGCTGTTCTGGATGGTAAGCACGCCTCCGCTTAGTTCGAAAGTCCCTCGGTACGCTGCCTTGGCACTGCTCTTTTTCCTGCCGATAGGGATCGTGCGCGACTGGCAATATCGGCCGTTCGACGATTTGCATTTCCATGAGATTGCCGCAGACTTCCAGCGAGCGCCCAGCGGCACACAATTCGTAATTCCCCTAAATCCCGGCGTTACCATGCAACTCACAAAGCGCTAGGTTAACTGTTTGAACGGGAATACCTATGCAGCGCAAACATCACTGCGATCCGGTTTGCCCTAAGTACGTCGCCTGTAAACCAAAATGTATTCTGGCCTCCGCGGACGGTACTGTATTGCGTCCGGCCCCCACCGGTACACGTCGTGATTTCCCCCGTCCGCAATTCCTTCGAGCGTGTAGTGCTCTTTGACGTACGCTTCGGTCCAGTCCAGAATTCTTGGATCGGCTTGTGGGTCCACGATCCACGAATTGTTCATCATTACGTAGACAATAATTTCCGGCTTGACGGATTCGATCTCCTTGATCATTTCCGCTTGCATCACTCGTCCATAAGGCTGAGCTTCCACGAGCGGATAGGTGTAGATATATCCCGTCGCGGAAAGCCGGTGCGCGTAGAAATATATTTCCGGCTCGGAGCCGAGCACTGCGACGCGGGCGTCCGGCGCTGAGTGTTCCCGAATATACTTTCCAACTCCTAGCGCCTCCGGAAACGGATTTGCTCCATACGTGTGGCGGCATGCTTGGTGCGGCGAATCAAAGAAGTAGATTTGGCTTTCCGCGTAGAGCGCATTGCCATAGGCCAGAACAAGAATCATTGCCGGCACGGCCGCCGACGCCACTCCCCAACGCAGCTTGGCCAGCAGTGCCTGCGCCGAGCTCAACCCCACTCCGGTCAGCATCGCCAACACCGGATAGGCCATGATGAAATAGTGGCCGCGGTAATATAAGCCAACACTGATGGCCAGAAACGAGAAGGCCAGAAGCCCGATCACGAATAGCGCGTGTCGCTTTATCTCTCGCCGCCACAAAAACGCAGTCATCCCAAAAACGATCAGAGCCCAAATCACCGCCAGGTGTTCTTTCTGGAGCTCCATGCGATTCGCGAAATGGTGCAGCCCTTGCGTCAAAGTCATTTCCGAGCCGTAAGCCCGCGCGTAGGAAACCGTCCAAAACCAGAACTTCTGAAAAACTCCCGCGCGGAAAAGAACCAGGCATGTCAGAGCAAAAGGGAAAATCGCCCCCACCGAGAACCAGGAAATTTTCTTCAAATAAGAAACCCGATTAATTGTTCCAGGCCACTCGCTCCAGCAAAGATATAGCCCGGCGAACATTCCGAAGAATACTCCCTGCTGCTTCATGACCAGCGCCAGCCCCGCGCAAATGCCGCTACAAAAATACAGAGCATAGCGGTTGGTTCCGCAAGCCTTAAGCAGCAAATAAATCGAGGCGAGCGCGGCTAGTGTCACAAAATGAGTGGCATGGCCTGCCAAGCCCACTAGAATCGGTCGTATGGTGAATAGGCCAAAGATCGCGCCTGCGGCCACCGCCGCGGTTGGATCGAATAGTCTTTTGGTGATCAGAAACACCAGAAAGATGCTGGCCGCATTTACGATCATAATTCCAGAGTGAATCCCGCCCGCCGTTTGCCCGAAAACCGCCATCACTGCCGCATATGCCGCATATGTTCCGGGAAGCTTCATATTGTAGGCCAGTTCGTATGGCGGGATGCCTTGGAGAATCAACTGGCCCGCGTAAGCATACTCGCCTTCATCGCGTTCCAGAGGAAAGTCCCGCAGCCGAAAACGCGTACCCGCGATCAACAGGACCACCAGGACAATTGCGACATATTCCCAGCGCAGAGGAGACCCGCGCTTGCGTGGGACTTCCGCTGCGCCGGTGGGATTCTCGGTTTCCTTGAAGTCTATGTGTGTCGCAGGCAAGACCGTGTATGGCTCCCAGGAATTCGCGTACAAATTTTTCCGGACAATTTAATGCTAGCATTTCACTCGCGCTTTCTCCGTGGCCGCGCGATTTTCGTGCCCGAAATGTACTGTGCCAATAGCCCGAGGCTGTAGGGAAAACAGCAGTTGCTGATGACATGCGAATCTGAATGGAAGCTGAAACCAATCGCCAAGAACTCGTGGTTACAGAAGTCAGCCGCGGCACGCGGCTCGATCGCTGGCTCGTGGCGCAGTGTCCGCAACTGTCCCGCGCCCGTTTGCAGGAATTGATCGCCGCCGGCCTCGTGCTGGTGAATGGCGCAGCCGCAAGAGCCTCGCAAAAGCTTCGTGGCGGCGAGAAAGTCGTCGTCGAAGCCGTGCAACGCCCGCCTCTTCGCGCCGAACCAGAATTTATTCCTCTGGACGTCGTCTACGAAGACGACGACTTGCTCATCGTCAACAAGCCCGCCGGCATGAGCGTGCATGCCGGCGCGGGAAATTCGCGCGGCACGCTGGTAAACGCGCTTCTCGGTCGCGGACAAAATCTCTCGCGCGGCGGATCTCAATCGGATGCTCTGCGCCCAGGAATAGTGCACCGCCTCGACAAGCAGACCTCGGGCCTGATCGTCATCGCAAAAAACGATTATTCTCATGCGAAGCTGGCCGAATCGTTTCGCAGCCGTGCGGTAAGAAAGACCTACATCGCGCTGGTCGAAGGCAGGTTCGAAAAAACAACCGGCGAAATTAATTTGCCCATCGGCCGCGATCCCGTCCACCGCACCCGTATGAAAGCTTTCCCTCAGCAATCAAGCCAGCGTAATCGCAATCCGGTCGGCCGCATGCGCGAAGCCCGCACCGAGTGGCGCAAGCTCATCGAGTTTACTCCCGCGACGCTGCTCGAGGTCCAACTCCACACCGGCAGAACGCATCAAATCCGTGTACACCTTTCCGCAGTGAAGCATCTTCTAGTCGGAGACTCCGTATATGGCGCCGCGTCCAAACTTATTGTCGGCAGCATCGAACTCCCAGGTGTCGCCAGGCAATTTCTTCATTCCGCAAATCTCGGTTTCCCGCACCCGCGCTCCGGACAATGGATCGAAGCTCGCGCGCCGCTTCCGCCAGATTTGCGCGAATTTCTCGATATCCTCGCCGCTGCGGATGGCCGCAGTCTCGAAGCTGCCAAGGAATATCTCTAACCGCGCCGCGGCGCGCTGTGCCGGTTCAAAATTGACGCTGCGGGCGCAAGCTCTCTATACTTTCTCATCATGAAAAATCCACTCTTTGCCCTCCTCGCCAGCCTAACTCTGCTCGCTTTTCCGTTTGCGAACGGCGCCCAAGAGCCATCATCGCCCGCTCAGGACAAGCCGCAGCCCGCTCCGCCTCCGCAGAATTCCGCTCCGCAACAGCAACCCGCGCAGGAAGGGCCGACATTCCGTGCCACGGTTAACTTAGTGGACGTACTCGCCACTGTACTCGACCGCCGCAACAAACTGGTCTCCGATCTCGATAAGAAAGACTTTAAGATTCTCGACGATAATGCTCCCCAGGAAATCCGCTATTTCAGCAAACAGTCTGACTTGCCTCTCCGCATCGGTATGCTTCTGGATACTTCCAACAGCATCCGGGACCGTCTGAAATTCGAACAGGAAGCCGCTGTCGATTTTCTCTACAGCGTTCTACGCCGTGGAAAAGACCAGGCGTTCGCCATGACCTTTGACGACGAGCCGCAGATCATTCAGGGCTTTACGGGAGACGGCGCCCTGCTTCGCGATGAAGTCAACAAGACTCGCGCCGGCGGCGGCACCGCGGTCTACGACGCCATCTACGAAGCCTGCGCTAAACAACTAAGCAATCCTCCGCGGCCGCCCGGCGATCAGCCGGATGTCGTTCGCCGAGTCATGGTTCTGATCAGCGATGGCGACGACAATCTCTCCAATCACACCCGCGCCGAAGCCATCGAAATGGCTCAGCGCACTAACGTCGTCATCTACTCCATCAGCACCAGCACCCAGTGGATCCAGCTTTCGCAAACCGATCCCTCCAAGCTGGCCAATCGCAAAATGCATCTCACTGAAGGCGACCAAATTCTCAAAGATCTCGCGGACGAAACCGGCGGCCGCGCTTTTTTCCCCTATCACGTTGACGATTTGAATCAATCTTTTCAGGACATCGGCGACGAGCTTCGCAATCAGTACACCATCACCTACAGCCCGACCAACTTTGTTGCCAACGGCCGCTACCACAAAATCAAAATCGAACTCCCCAACCGCAATGGCGACCAAGTTCGCGCCCGCCGCGGCTATTTTGCAAAGTCGCGCACCTCTGCCGGCAACTCCACGCAAAATCCAACCCCGCCAGCCCCCGCTGGCCAATCACCTCCACTCCCAAAACCGTGATGATCTTGCGCATAGGGGCGCGGCATGCTGCGCCCCTGCTTGGCACAATCACCACATCGAAAGTGTTTCTGAATTATGGTGTCACTAGCCAGGCAGGTCTACTTCGAAGTGTCGTGAAACAAAAACGCGTCCGACTCAATATTCCCGCGCTCGATTGCAATCTGTTTTCCATCCTTGGAAAACGCGTAACGGAAAATCAAATCCCTCGAAAAGGTCGTCAATTGCTTGCGATTCTTTCCATCCAACGATTGCTCCCACAAATTATCGACGCCCTTTTCCCGCACTACATAAACAATAGACTTTCCATCGGGTGAAAACGTCGGCGTCGAAGTCATTCGCGAATCAGCGTCGGCGTCTGTCGTCGTTCCGCCATCGGTCGGATCGAGCCGGATCATCAGCTTGTGATCCTCTTCCCTCACATCCGAAGACGAGATGAGTTTGCCGTCAGGAGAAAGGTCGAACAAGGCAACCGGCGACTTCACGACTGTTTCCGCCGCACCGCCGCCCACCGGAACGCGCTTCACGAAACGATTATCCGCCTGATCGATGTAATACACCCACTTGCTGTCGGGCGAACACACTGGCTCGCGATCATTTTGCCCCGCCGTTAATTGCGAGACATTGCTCCCGGTCACATCCATGCGCCAAATGTTCACGGCCGCAGCGCCGGTGCGATTCACGCGCCGGAACACAATGTACCGCCCATCCGCGCACGCGCTGGCTTGATCCGAAATGTGTGTGGTGTCATTCAGCAGCACGGTCTCGTTGCCCGCAGGGGTCACCATCTTCAATTGTCCGGATTGCGGCACGATAAGTCTACCGTCTGCCATCCATCCCCATTTCCACAAATTTACTTGCGAAGAAAGTGGCACCGGTTTCATCTGCATCGGCGAAGCTGCAGGCGCAACGTCCAGTTCGAACGTCAGTTTGGTCTGATTCGCCACCATCGTCTTTCCATCCGCAGCGAGGCTGGGATGCCCGTAATCGTTGGTGTCGTGCGTCAGCAACCGGTATTCGCCTTTTGGATAACTCAGGTATCCCAGTTGCGCTTGCAGCGGTCCGGATGTTAGGTCCGCGGACGGCACGATCAATCCTTGTCCATCCGGCATCCACACCGGTTGGTAATAAATTCGTTCGCGTTCGATCGCGAAATTCTTCTCTTTGCCTGTCGCTGCGTCCACCAGATCGAATCCGCCAATCGTGTCTTTGGTAGGCTGCACTACCGGAATCAGCAGGGTCTTTCCGTCTGGCGACCACGCCGGCGTATAGCTGTCGCTCAAGATCGTTTTGTCTTTCAGCAATGCGTGTTCGTCGCTTCCGTCGCTCTTCATCACCACCAGATCCCAGTACGGGGAATCGTGCTTTTCCCTCAAAAAGGCGAACCGCTGCCCACCTGGCGAAAACGTGATTTGCGTGTCGACATCCCGTGCCACTACGTGCGGTGTTCCTCCGAGCACCGGTGCGGCGTAGAGTATGCCGATAATGTGTTCTTCCTCGTCTCGCCGCAGAAAATAGAGATAGCTTCCATCCAGAGAAAACGTCAGCGCCTGATAATGCGTCGCCGCCGGTGCCACAACTTGGGTATTGCTTCCCGTCGCAATGTGCCGCAGCCACAAAGACTCCAGCCCATTTTCCGAATGCACCTGCAACAGATACTTTCCGTCAGGCGATATGGATGCCATCGTAACGTGCCCGGTGTTCGTCAGGTTCGTAATCTCGAAATTTTCGAACGGCATGTGCTTCGAACGCTGCAACAGGGAATAAATCCCGTATCCCGCAGCGGCCAGCAGAACAACCAGCAGCAATGCCGCCAACGTCGTTCCCAGCTTGTTCTCTTTCGCCGCGGCCACAATGACTGATCCGCTTGATTTCACCGCGCTCGTGGCTGGCGTCGCCGCACTGGACCTTGCAGCGCTTGCCGAACCCGGCGAAGATCCCGCCGCGGCTGCGCCCCGACCCGAATCCGTTTCCCGCTGCAGCCGTTTCAGATCCGCGCGAAGCTCCGCGGCGACCTGGTACCGCACGTCGCGGTCCTTCTCCAACGCCTTATTCAGAATGCGTTCGAACTCTGCGGGAAGGCTCGGGTTCAAGGTCACCGGCGAAATCGGAGCCTGCCGCAAAATCTTGTCGAAGATCACCGCGCTGGTTCCGCCGGCAAACGGGTTTTGTCCTGTCACCATCTGGTACAAGACTGCTCCGGTAGAAAACAGATCCGTGCGCGCATCCAACTCTTCTCCGCGCGCCTGTTCTGGCGACATATACGCAATCGTTCCCACCGCCAGGCCGGGGCTGGTCAGATGCGTTTCATCCGAATCGATCGTTGCACCTTCAGTAGTCATCGCCGATTCGTTCCGGATCAGTTTCGCCAGCCCGAAATCCAGGATCTTGGTTTGCCCGCGCTCGGTCACAAAGATATTTGCCGGCTTCATGTCCCGGTGCACGATGCCTTTTTTGTGCGCCGCGTCTAGCGCATCCGCCAGCTGTATTCCAATGTCCAGCGTCCTCCCGAATGTCAGCGGAGCGTTCACCAGCAGCGCATCGAGCGACTGCCCCTCAAGCAGTTCCATCGCCAGGAATGTCTTGCCGTCGTCCTCTTCGATCGCGTGCATGATGCAAATTCCGGGGTGATTCAACGATGAAGCGGACCGCGCTTCACGCAAAAAGCGTTCCAGTGTTTGCGGATCACGGTGCTTGTCCTCAGGCAGGAACTTCAGCGCGACTCGTCGTCCGAGCTTGGTGTCCTCGGCTTCGTAAACTACGCCCATGCCTCCGCGACCCAGCTTGCGGAGAATTCGGTAATGTCCAATCAGTTCGCCGTCCATTGTGGAAAGGAATGTTAACGGCTAGGCGCAAACCGGTCAATTACACGGAAAAATAGTGCCACGGAAAAATAGCGCGTCCGTCATTCCGAGCACAGCGAGGAATCGCTCTGCGTTTTTTGCTTCAGCGGTCGTCGGGCAATACCGGCAGCACAGCCATGTTCGCCGTGCCGGGCTCATCGCGAAGCTTGACGTAAAGCAGCGTTCCGTTGGGCCGCGGAACATTGAGCCAGGCGTCCGCGAACCCTGCCGGCACCGGAACGTTGTGCGCAAATTGCGGGTCCGACGCCACCGATTCCAGCAGAAACAGACTCGAACCGCTCAGCCGGCATTGTTTGTCGGGGCTATCCGGACAACGGATTTCTTTTAACGCCGGCAGCCGCACCAATGTCGCCAGCGGCAACCAGTCTCCTTTGCGCCCCTCCTCGGAAATGGCCCGGAACCGCAACACGCCAAATGCCGAAGCTCCAAAACTTTTCAGCGGTTCCAAAGTCGCCAACGCTGTTTCCGCGTCCTGCATCACCAGATTTCCTTCACTGACGCCAAGCAGTGCGTGGAAAGACTCGTCTTCGTTCGCAACCTCTATCTTTTCCTGATGCGAAAATTTCTCCGGTAGTTCCGACTTCACGAAGAATGAAATCCTTCCGTCCTGCGGCAACAATTCCTGATTTGCCAAACGAATCGCCGAAGGATTCGGCCCCAGTTGGATCGACTTGCTGAGCAGTGAAACCCTGGGCCGCGCTGGCTGCACTGTTGTCTGCAAGTCCAGCACCCGGCCGTCTTTCAGCGCCACCCGCGCCACCAGGTTTTGTTCCGGTTGAAAAGACGCCGTGGACATTGTCGCCGACGCCGCAAGGTACAACCTGTCCCTTCTTTCCGCACGCATGAGCTTAGCAGGAGCAAAATGAACCCCATTCAATTCGAAACTGTTCACTTCGTCCAGCCGCGTCCCTTCCAATACTCCTTCCTTGTCGCCGGCACTGATCGTGAAATCCTCCAGCTTTGCCGCCTCCGAATACGTCTGCAGCGTCAACTCGTCCGGACGCGTCTGGCCGAATCTTTGTACCAGTAGCTCCACTTTTCCCGCTGGGGTATCGTTCAACGGAACGTGAACTTCAACCTCATTCGTTCCGCTCACTTTCCACACTAGCTTTACTCGCTTGCCTTCCGCCGGCTGTAACGAAATTTTCTCCGCGCAAACCGCGCAAATCGATTCCAGATGCACAATATCGTCGCGCCCCACGATCAGCGCTCCCTGATCCTTCTCAGAGACCCTCCAATCCGCATGCAGTGTGTTTCGCATATGAAAACTGGGTCCGGCGAACGCTTCGAATCCCCACTTTCCATGGAGCGTCGCGACAACTTGCGTATCTAAATCTCCCGCCGATGCGTTGTGCGTATCCACCACGAAGCCGCCCCGCACCGCATCCGCCTTGGCCGGCAACTCCACGCTCTTGCCATCTTTGCCCTGCATGCTCAGTACGAAGTCATGCGCGATATCAGTTGAAAAAACCAGCGGCGCACCCTCCACGGGCAGCACCAGCGAAGGGTTTTGCAGGCAAAATACTTCTTCCACGCTCGGGTTGCGTAGCGGCGGCAGTTGCGGCGACTCCACCGCGGGCAATCCCACCACGATCACCGATTTCGGATTCCGGAACGACGGCGGGTTATTCAAATGCAAATTCAGTTGCAGTCCACTGGGCAACGCTAGAGCAGGAATGTATTGAAACTCCGCGGTGTGAATGTTGCCGAGCAGCTTCGCAAGATCCACCACCGCACCGATATACGCGCTGTAAAATCCTCCGCCCGCCATCGGCGTCGTGCTGATCGCTCCGATCAAGTCCGAGGACGGCCCGGTCGTCAGCGCCGCCACCACCGACTGGCTATGCCCGTCGTCCAGAACCAACCGGTCGGTATTTTGCGTCAAGCACGCCGCCTGCTGCTCCACCGGTCGATCGAAACACTGCTGGTCGATCTTGATCTGCAGCGTCTTCGCCATCTTCACCGACCGCTCGTGCAGCGCCGCCGGCTCGTTATCCGAAGTATCTCGAATCTCGCTCAGATATTTTTCCAGCCGCGAACGGTACAGCCCCGCTTGGTTCAAATCCTGCGATGCTCGCACGAAGACTCCCGGCACCGCTCGCACCGCTTTGCGCAGGGTTGTGAATCCTCCCGTCGTATCCGGCGCAAGAAAGACCAGCACCTGTTGCGCGTCTTTCGGAACCGTTACCAGGATTCCTTCGTCGCGCACCTTTTTGTTCCAGGTCTCCGCGCGAGTAAACCAGTCCTCCGGCGGCGGGTTCGTCGATCCCCGCAAAAACGCCACAATCACCAGATACTTCACCGATTGTGATTCAGGAAAATCCGGGTGGATCCAGATGCGATCGCCAGGCTGGAAATTTGCCGCCTCCGCAATGGGAAGCGATTTGCCGTCCCGCGACACTTTCATTTCCACGCGCGGACCGGTCAAATCAAACGCCGCCGCCTGCGCTCTAGCGGCACGCGGTGCAGTGTATAGCGCGAAACAACCCAAAATCATTCGAATCAGGATTTTCCGGACGATAGAAATATCTGGCGTCGTCAAAAACACTACCGGTTCGCTTTCTGGTCTGGGGGTAATTTATTTTTCGTTTTTGAAGTGCACTGCGCTACTGATTATAGCGCGTCTGAGATTTGCGCCGCGATTTTCCGCTCACTGTGTCCGCAAAATTACTGTGCCATCCGGCCTGTAAAATCGCTAACTCTTCGGCGCGTAATATCCCTTCCGGGTCAGGATCCTGTAGTCTTTATTCGTGGTTTCCACCTTCACCTTGCGGAATTGCCCGTCTTTAGAGGTATTTGTCGGATAGTACCCCAGCGTGTACTGGCTGCGCAGTTCATCCGAAATCTGGTCGAACGCTTCATTCAATTTCTTTTCCGACGAAACCTCGATCGTCCGCCCCCCGGTTTCGTCGCTCAACTTCCTCGCCACATCCGGCCGCCATCCGTATCCCGGATCGTGTACCAGCAAAACGTGTACCACCGTGTCCGTACGCTGCGCCGCTTCAATCGCTTGTTCCAACCTCAGCTTACTTCCCTGATCGTCAGCGTCCGTGATGATTACCAGCGCCTTTCGGCCCGCTTCCGTCACCAGTTTGTCGTTGCATGCCAGAAACACCGCGTCATAGAAAAGAGTGCCGGCAGCGTTCGAGCTGGTAGGGATCGTTCCCGGCGTCACCACTCCAGTATTTACCGCTCCAATCCGCGCTTTCTGGATCGCCCGTTCCACCTGTCCGCGATCGTCCGTAAAATCCGCAAGCAAGTCCACATCCGTGTCGAAGCTGATCACCATCGCCTCGTCGCCCTTGCGCATCACCCGTTCCATGAATCGCGACGCCGCTTCCTGTTCTGCTCCCAGCCGGTTCTGCTCGCTTCCGCTGGTATCAATCAACAAGCCTAACGTAATCGGCAGCGTCACTTCTTTGGAGAAAAACGCAATTTTCTGCTCTTGTCCGTCTTCGGAAACCTTGAAGTCGTCTTGCCTCATGTCTCCAACGATGCGTTTACTCTTATCGCGCACCGTGGCGAATAGGTTCACCAGGTTCACCGTCTTTTTCAGCGCAGGGCCCTGTGCAGGTTCCTGCGGTACAGCAGGTACGGACAGACTCGCGGCAATTGCCACCGCCAACAACAGCTTCAAGAAATTCTTCAGAGAAGGCATGTATACTTTCCTCGATGGCTGTCAACCGCCCAGTGGCTGTTGGTAAGATCCCCGGTTTTTGAGCAGCCGGACAGGGTCGTTTCTGCATCCATAGGATGCAACGAAGCGTAAGTAAGGATGCGTCGTTATACTAGAGGCTCGGTTATGCCCTATGTGGCCTTGCCCGACGGGCTCCATTACGAATCACGCGCATCTGAACGCTCAAGAAGTTAGGCTGAGTGCACATGAAAAGTCTACGAAAACCTAAATTTCTCATCCTCGCGCCACTCCTGCTAACGGCCGGCCTGCTTTGCCCTTGCGCCGTGCTCGCTCAAGAACCACCCTCCGCCCCGGTCCCGAAGGTTCCCCAAGACGCACCACCGCCATCGCAAACCAGACCGCAGGACTCCCAGATTCCGGCGAATCAGCAAAACCCTTCCGACAGCCAGACCACCTTGAAGTTTTCCGTAAACTACGTCTTTCTCCCCGTCACCGTCAAGGACGGCGACGGCCGTCTGGTCGCCGACCTCACCCGCAGCGAATTTCGCGTCTTCGACGACAGCGTCGAACAGCGCCTGGAATTTTTCTCCGCGGAAGCCTTCCCGCTCTCCGTCGTGGTCTTGCTCGACAACGACCTCAAAACCAAAGATGCCGAGCAGGTCGAGTCCAGCCTCTCCGCCATTCTCGGCGGCCTCAGCGGCAATGACGAAGCTTTCGTCTGCCGCTTCGACAGCAACTTCCATCCCGGCAAAGGCTTCACGCGCGACCAGGACAAACTCCTCACCGAGCTGCACCGCACTCGCCTCAGCACCGATCGCCCCGACGTTACCGGCCCCGATCCAGGTGGCCCCTACTCCGGTCCAACCATCAACGGCCAATCCGCGGTCTCCCCTGGAGCTCCCCCTATCGCCGCCTCGACCATGGTGATTGGCGACAAATCGACCAAAGCTCTCGACGACGCCGTTTACGAAGGTTCGCAGCTCTTGAAGGATCGCGGCCGCGACCGCCGCAAAATAATTTTTCTGATCTCCGACGGTGAAAACGGCAAAACCAATCACTACACCTATGACAACACCGTTAAAGAGCTTCTCCGCTACGGAGTTTCCGTCTACAGCCTCGGAGTCGGCGGCGGCTTCTACGAGCGCAAATTCTCCCGTCTCCAGTCCTACGCCCACGACACCGGCGGCGATGTCTTTTACGCCGCCAAACGTAATTCCCTCGAGAATCTCTACTCCCGCGTCACCGAACAGGCTCGTAACCAGTACACTCTCGGATACAATCCCCGTGGCAACGACAAAGCCAAGGATTACCACACCGTCGAAGTCCGCGTCCGCCGTGAAGGCCTCTCCATCCTCACCCGCGAAGGCTACTACTCGGTTACCGGCCCCCGCTAAGACCAAACTTATTCCGCTTCTTCATGTAGCCGCGGCGGTCGGTTTTCTATAACCACACCGCGATTCACGGGAGATACGAACCCTTCGACTCCATGCAAATAAATCTGCAAAAAAATCTGCATCCACTCACAATTCTCTTGACTCTCGCTCCTGCACAATTTATATCGTGCTTGCAGGAGCGCGTGGCTCTCCGCCGCAACCGCGCCTCACGACTGGAAAAGGAGCCATTCATGAAGAAGAAAGCCAAGAAGGACGACAAGAAAACCCCGAAAAAGGCAAAATAACCATTGTCGATTTTGCGCAGGGGCGTGATCTCTTACGCCCCTCTTTTGTTCACGCCGATGCTCCTGAAAAACAATCAGATCCTGCCCCCCGGTTCCTTATCTCCACGTCATCCTTGACTTTGACCAACAACTCATTAGAAATGGAAGTCCCCATGCCATTCACCTGATTCTCAAGTCTGATTGCAAGGAGAGCGCCCATGAACGAAGGAACCGCACCATCTGCCGCCACAAAGTCCACAGCGACAACGCCCGCAACGACGACACCACAATTTGTACACCCAGGCCGCAACGACGTTGTCCCGTACATGCTGGTCCACGGCGCCGCGCGCTTTATCGAATTCTTGAAATCCGCGTTCCAAGGCGTCGAGCTTCTACGCGTTCCGCGTCCCGACGGCTCGATCATGCACGCCGAGGTGCGCATCGGCGATTCCCTGGTCGAGCTTGCAGACGCCAACGATCAATATCCGGCTCGAACCGTGTTCATCCATCTTTACGTTGCCGACGCCGATGCCGGCTTCGAACGCGCTCTCCGCGCCGGTGCAACCTCAGTTCAGCAGGTCGCCGATATGCCCTGGGGCGACCGCCAGGGCACCGCCACCGATCCCTTCGGCAATACTTGGTACATCGGCATGCCCAAGGGCTGGACTCCCGGCCCCGAAGGCATGCGCTCAATCCAGCCGTTTCTCCATCTCCGCGAAGCGCAAAACATGATTCCCTTTGCCGAATCCGCTTTCAACGCCGAAGCTCTCGGCGTCGCCTTGTCTCCCGAGGGTAGAGTCCTCCATGCCACCATCAAACTCGGCAACGCAACCTTTGAAATCGATGAAGTGGACGGCGAGAGTGTTCCTCCGCCCGCCTACCTGCACATCTACGTTCCGGATGCCGATGCGTGCTACACAAGAGCGTTAAGCGCTGGCGCCACCTCCATAGATCCGCCGTCCGTCAAGCCTTATGGCGAACGCTCCGCCACCATCAAAGACCCCTTCGGCAACACCTGGTTCCTAGCCACCTATCTGGGCGAGTCTTCGACGTAGGGAATTCACCCTCCAGCCGCCAGCGCCTCCTCATGCGCCGGACAAATCGGCTTATAGCTGCACCCGCGACAATGAAATCCCGGCTTGGCCGTAAACTCTCCGGCACGAATCTCCGCCGCCGCTTCCTGCACAATCGCCTGCGCTTCGGCCAACTGCTTGGCGTCCCGCGTCGTCTCTTGCCGCTCGTTATTCTGCAAATAATGAAAAACCAGCCGCACCGGATTCAGATCTAGAATCTCTTTTGCCGCAATCGCATAAATACTCAACTGCAAATCCTTTTTTGCCTCGGACTCTTTCCGCGGCTTCCCTGTTTTGTAGTCCACAATCTCCACATCTTTACGCCCCAGCGAATTGATCTGATCGATCCGCCCCTTCACGATCACATTATTTTCCAGGTCCAATTCGAACCCTTTTTCCTGCTCCAGTATTTCCGGCAGCGCTTTCAACGCCGCGGCATGGAACGTCCGCAACTGCTCCAGCCCGTCTTTCTTGTACTCCTGCTCTTGATAGTCGTCCTCAAATCCCGACGCCGACCATTCGTTTTCGTAAATTCGCTGCACTTCCTCGAAGCGCAGCAGGTTGCCCTTCTTCGTCTCGGTCATCGCACGCCGGATCGTCGAATGTACTACCCGTCCGAACGTCAATGTCGCTTTGGCTTCTCCCTCAATCGACCACAGTTTTTGGAACAAAAATTGCTGCGGGCAACTCCGGTATCCCATCACGCTGGAAGGGCTCAGCTTCAGCGGCTCCGGAATGTCCGGGCAATAAGTCTCCGCCCACTTCGCCACTCGCGAAAAGATTTTCGCCGGTCCGCCGGCAGGAAAAAGTTGCGCTTCTGCTTCTTTCGAGGCCGCAAAATCGTCCTCGCCACCAGCAATCGTCACTCTTGGTGCTATCTGCATCACGTCGCGCTTCTTGGTCGCCGCATCCATCAAAATATCTTCGATGAACAGCGGCACCTTGCCTTTTTTCTCCGTAATCGTCGTCAGCGTTAGCCGGTCTTCCGCCCGCGTCAGCGCCACATAAAACAACCGCCGCTCCTCCTGCGTGTGGTAATCACCCTCCGGCAACTCTTCCTTCATCAATTCCACCGGAAATTCAAACAACGGCTTGCGGTCGCTCACCGGGAACGCGCGCGAATTCACCCGCAACACAAACACCTGCGGAAACTCCAGTCCCTTCGCACCGTGCACGGTCATCAACTGAACCGCATCGCCCGGCACATCGTCGTCGTTTAGTGAAATCACGCAATTCGCCTGCTGGTAGTAATCCAGATATTCCAGAAATTCCGCCAGTTGCCGCGTCTCGCTTTTCGGTTCCCACTCGGTCACAAATTCCGCCAGCCGTTGCACATACTTCCGGTCCTGCCCGCTGGCACGCTGCGCAATCTCCAGCCACTCCGTCAAATCGCTCAAAATCTCCCGCGCCATCCGCCGCTTTATCGTTTTTCGCTGCTCGCCCAAAAACTCCAGCAGCGTCCGAACGGCCGCAGGCGAGGCATCGAACGGCAGCTCGCCTTGCGGCAGTTGCAGCAGGTCATGGATCGCTTTGCGTTCTTTTCTCGCGCGTTCCGCAAGCCGCACAATGTCGGGTGGCTCCAGTCCCCACGCCGGAGCAGCCAGCACCCGCACGCACGCTACATCGTCGTAAGGCTGCGCGATCAATCGCAGATAACAAATCACATCGCGCACCAGCGGATGATCCAGAATCGATAAATTGCTGATCACGAACGGAATTTTTCGCCGCGTCAACTCTTCCACCAGCAAGTCCCGGTGCGCATGTTGCCGGTACAGCACCGCGAAATCCTTCCATCGCCGTGCCGCTTTGTGGCTGCGTTCGATTTCTCCCGCTACCCAGCTGGCTTCCTCTTCCTGCCCTGCCAGTTCCACCACGCGGACCTTCTCTCCCTCCGCTTTGCTGGCGTTCAACATTTTCTTCGGAAAATCCGCGCTGGTTTCATTATGCGAAATCGCCTGCGTCGCCACGCGCAAAATATTCGGCGCGGAACGGTAGTTTTCCTGCAGTAGCACGCGCAGCTTCGTCGAGTCCTGGCCTTCTTTCCAGCCCGCGAACCGCTGCAAAAATAATTTGAAGCTTCCGAAGGAAGCGCCACGAAACCGGTAGATCGCCTGGTCGTTGTCTCCCACCACCACGATATTCCGCGGCGGAGCTGCGATAAGCTCCAGCAATCGCAATTGCGCGATATTGGTATCCTGAAATTCATCCACCAGAATGTGCCGGATTTTTTTCTGCAGCTTCTCCCGGAGCGCTGCATCGTTCTCCAGGAGCTTCACCGCCTCGGTCATTAACCCGTTCAACGCGACGACATTTTTCTCACATAGCAGTTCTTCGCTCGCGCTGTATGCGCGCGCAATTTCCCGCTGTTTTTCCACTTCTTCCAGCCGCTCTTTGAACGTCTCTTTATCAATCTGCGATCGTTCCGCCTCCAGCTGCGCCGCTAATCCTTCCGCATATTCTTTGTATTTCTCACACGAAACCAGTTCGTCCTGGCAGCGCGAAAAAAACTGAATGAAATCCGTCAAAAATTGTCCCGGCTCCGCCAGTCTCCGGTATTTATCCAGCTGCAACCTGCGCATATTCCGCCGCAACAAAATCCAGTGATCCACCTGTTCCAGCGGCAATCTTCCGGGCACACCCTCTTTCAAAATTGTTTCGCAGAAGGCATGAAACGTCGTCAGCGTGATTCCGTCGGCACGCTCCCCGCACGTTTTCCGCACCCGCCTTAACATTTCGCCCGCAGCTTTTTTTGTGAAGGTCAGTCCAAGAATGTTTTCGCCGGAAAGGGAACTGTCCCGTTCGAACAGATGCCGGATCCGCTCCGTAATCACCCGGGTCTTCCCCGTCCCCGCTCCCGCAATCACCAGCAGCGGCCCGTCGCCGTGCTCAATCGCACGCCGTTGCGCCGCATTCATCTCCATCCCCGCCCCGGCAACCGCCGGCAGAGGCTCATAATCAAAAAGTTTTGTCATACTTGAGCCAGTCTACCTTTTCCCGAGGCGAACAGGAAGCGAAAGAAAGAGACTGTAAGAGTTAAGTACTTTCCGAAGATTGGCGGTCAAAACGGAAAAGCTATATCGACAGCCATCATCATAAGGGCCGCTGCGGAAGATAACCAGAAGCTTGAATTCGCGATTCCTGGCCTTGCTGCCAGGGAACAACCGACGATACGAGTTTTCAAATCGCAGATATTTACCCGCATGCCACCACAGAATGTTGAAGGGTTGGTTCTCCGGCAGAAGTTTGTTTACTTCCTCTACCCGCTCCATGTAGAGCAGCCGGTTCCATAACCGGCAAGCTGCCATTGCCACCCAACAGGCAAACCCAAGGATCAATCGAATCTCTCGGCTTGATCATGGCTCGATTCCGATCGGACTGGAAGCAGCACTGCCACCCCACTCCTACTCTTGGACTTGTATGTCTCTATACCTTTTTCTCCGCTATCGTTGCGATTTCTTCCCCGCCACCACATCCGCATTGAACTCTTTCGATTTGTTTTTCGGCACCGAAAGCGACTTCCAATTCGCGCCTGCATAGTGTCTCGCCAGCAGCACGATCTGGCCTATGTGATAGTTATAATGCGCCACCTGGCGATTGATCGCCTGCATCAAGGAATGTTCTTCCCCGCGAATCTTCACCGTTTTCGTCATGTCCGCGTCTTGCAATCCTTGCAGTGCCGTGAAAAGGCATTTCCATCCCGCATCCCACAAATCCAGAATCTCCGCGCGATTCTTGGGAGGCTTTTCAAATTCCGCATCGCGGTCGCGCGTTGGTTTCTCGCCGTCAGTGGCAAGAAAATCCGTCCATCGCGAAATCATGTTTCCCCAAAGATGCTTCACGATCGTCGCAATCGAATTCGATTGATCGTCCAGTACGGCCACCAATCCCTCGTCCGGACACTGCGCCACCGCGTTTTCGCCCAGCCTTTTGTAATATTGAAAAATGCTGATCGAATCTTTCAGATATGAGTCTGTTCGTTCATGTGCCATGTCCGCATTCTACTTTGCAGCGCGGCGGCTTGACCCGCTTTTTCGGTGAAATCTTCAGCTCCCAGGAGGTCTTAAAAAGCCTCTTGACAATTCGCTTTTTATTCGCCTATAGTTTCTTCGCCCGCACACCAAACTTCTGGAGGACACAATGTCCATCGCACAAACTCTGCTCCCCGAGTTCGAACAGGAAATGGCCAACACCCGCAAAGTTCTCGAACGCGTTCCCGACGAGAAATGGAATTGGAAACCCCACGAAAAATCCGGAACCACCGGCTGGCTGGCCGGGCATGTTGGAACCGTCCCCGGCTGGCTCACCATGACGTTGACTTCCGAAAGCCTTGACTACGCACCTGTCGACGGCCCCAGTTACACGCCGCCAAAAATCGAAAACTCGAAAGAGCTTCTTGCTGCGTTCGATAAGGAAGCAGCGGAGGCTCGCGCCGCTCTCAGCAAAGCCAGTGACGAGGACATGATGAAGGGCTGGACTCTTCTTGCCGGCGGAAAAGAAATTTTCACCATGCCGCGCGTTGCCTGCGTTCGCGGAATGATCATGAACCATTTAATTCACCATCGCGGCCAACTCACCGTTTACCTTCGTCTACTCAACGTTCCAGTTCCCGGCCTCTACGGGCCCTCCGCCGACGAACAATAATCGCGGACCCAATCGTACGGCACAGCGTGGGACGAAGCAGCGAAATTCGCAAATCGCTATAATGGAGTTTCGATCTTTGGAGGCCTGAGATGGAGACTCCCGTTATTCTTTCCGCAGTGCGCACGCCCGTGGGCAAATTTCAGGGCGGCCTGTCGAGTTTTTCCGCGCCAGAACTTGGCGGCAAGATAGTCGCCGAAGCGGCGCGCCGCGCTGGCCTGGACACTAAACAAATCGACGAAGCGATTCTCGGCAACGTGGTGCAAGCCGGACTCGGACAGAATCCCGCGCGTCAGGCTGCATTGAAAGGTGGATGCGATCCGCGCGTTGCGGCGATGACCATCAACAAGGTCTGCGGCTCAGGATTGAAGGCAGTTGCGCTTGCAGCACAAGCGGTCACGCTGGGCGAAAGTGAAATCGTAGTTGCCGGCGGAATGGAATCCATGTCCAACTGCCCATACCTTTTGCCGCAAGCGCGTACCGGCTATCGCATCGGCGATGGCGTGATCGTGGATGCAATGGTGCGCGACGGGTTGTGGGATGCGTACGAAAATTTTCATATGGGAATGACCGGCGAGCTGGTCGCGGAAAAATATAAGATCAGGCGCGAGGAGCAGGATCGATTCGCGTTTGAAAGTCACCAGAAAGCAATTCGCGCGCGCAGATCCTGTTTTTTCGAAGCGCAGATCCTGCCGATTGAAGTGCCGCAAAAAAAAGGCGATCCGATTCTTATTAAGTACGATGAATCCCCGCGCGAAGACACTTCATTGGAAGCGCTGGCAAAATTAAAGCCCGCGTTCAAAAAGGATGGCACCGTCACTGCGGGAAATGCTCCTGGAACCAACGACGGCGCGGCGGCGCTGATCGTGACCAGCGAACGCAACGCGTCGCGCCTGGGAAAAACTCCGATCGCGCGTATTGTCGCGCAAGCCGTGAGCGGCACCGAACCGAAATGGGTAATGATGGCGCCGGTCGATGCCGTCGAAAAACTTTTGACGAAAACCGGTTGGGACCGCGACAAAGATGTTGACCTCGTCGAACTAAACGAAGCGTTTGCCGTGGCTGCCATCGCCGTCACGCGGCAACTGAAACTCAATCCCGAAAAAGTGAACGTCAATGGCGGTGCAGTCGCCATCGGCCATCCCATCGGCGCAAGCGGCTCTCGCATCCTGGTCACTCTTCTTTACGAACTGCAGCGTCGCAATTTGAAGCGCGGCATCGCAGCTCTCTGCCTCGGCGGCGGCAACGCCGTAGCCCTCGCCGTCGAACGCTTCTGAATTTATTTCTGCTCGCGCAATCCTCCTCGGTCAGTTGGTTTCACCGGGATTGGAAGCGGCGGAGGCAACTTCGCCGTCTTCGTTCCATTGATGTCCACACGAACGGCACTTCCAACCTGGTGTGGTCACCGGAATCGGCAAGCTTGTAATGTACATCGCGCCAAAGGTCAGAGGCTTGTTCAATTCATCCAAGGAAACATCCATCGAACCGCACTTCGGACAGTGCGGTTGCTCGTATTCTCCGACTCCCTCAACATCGAATTTCTCGGGTGTGCTTTCCTCCAGCAGCTGGAGGGCGGTCTTGGCATCTTTTTCGGGAACCAGTAATTTGATCCCGCCGACAAGATTGGAATAAAACCAGTCGAGTCTGACCATGTTGTCATCCGCGAGGATGCAGTCTATCCCGGCAGACTCGAGGAGACTTTTTGCAATCGAAGCTTCGGGCAGATCGCGATAGCGACGAATCATTACAGGTCTCCGCGCCTCCGACTCGGCGACTTCATTCGCATGATTTGCCGCAATCTCGGCCGGTGGCGTGAGATCGCGTCTGGACATTTCAGAGTGAAGCACACCCTTGGCAACTTCTGTCAGCGCCGGAAAATCGAGCGCGACTTTCTCCAATTCAGCGTCTTCCATCGCAGCATACCGCGCTACAAGACGCTGATATTCTTTTTCCGAATCTATCTGTGTCATGGTTGGGCATGATATCGCTTGCGGACGGGGATGGCCACGCGAAACATATGGCCAGGCTGCGACGGCATCGCGCCTGCAGGCTTGAATACTAGGCAATGGACTTCTCAACTTCTCGGCCGGCAATTAGATCCTGGGCGCAGTAGGGGCAGAATTTGTCGGTCTCGGCCACTTCGCGCTTGCAGTTGGGGCAGGCGGGATGGAGGTTGCACTTGCAGTTGGGGCAGAAGTTGAAGCGAGCGCCCACCATGGTGGAGCAGCGCGGGCAGGGAAACGGCATCGGCTCGCGCACTTGAAAATAGAGAATGAAACCGATAGCGAAGAACGGCCAGGAAAGCAGCATGCAGAGAAGCGTCCACAACCCGCCATTCATTCCACGGCGCCGCGCATCACGGTATACGTAACCGAGAGCCATCAACCAAATGGTGATAATTATGGAGATCAGAGTGATGATTCCCGCCAACGCGAGAGATGCGATTGCCGGATGGCCAGCCAAATCTGGCGGGAAAGTTTCGCCATTGACGCCAGAGAGATTTATCAGCGTACCGATGGCGATGGCCACAAGCCACAGCGCCACGCAGGTCCAGATCAGCCACTTCGGTACGATTTTTACTTCCTCGCGTAAGTGAAACCTTTCCCTTTTCCTGCGGAACCGGATCAGCTTCATGCGTTCATCGAATGCTTCGCTCATGCTCTCCTCGTTTTCTAAAATCCTCTCGCGTTTGTGCCTGCTCGGCCCATGCGCCTGCTGAAAAAATCATTCCGTTTGGCCCGGTTGGGTCATACGTTTATCGGAAAGCGCAGCCCATGCGGCGATCATTGGCGGAACACTCCACCAGAGGACGAAGCCCGCCTGCAGCAGAAGCTTTGGTGCGCCGGTTTCCTGCCCGAGCCACTCGATCCCGCGCCAGACCCAAGGAGCAGTGCTGACACCGAGGGCCCAGGAGACCGCGGCAATAGCCCACACGAATGTTTTGGCCGGCTCTTTCTCGCGAAGCTCTTCGGCGCGCATGCGCACGCGGAATTGCGCGCGGCTGGCCAGATTGGGCGGGAGATCGAGATGCATGGTGCGCAGCGCGGACAGCGATTGGCGGAGTTGGAGTTGTTCGGCGGCGCAGGATTCGCAATCGGCGAGATGCGCGTTGAGCCAGTTCACGTCGTCGGACGAAGCGGGTTCGATGTGCTGTTGCGCGATGATTTTTTTTGCGCGGGTGTGCAGATCGCTTGTCATACGGCGCCTCCTTGCATGGCATTTTTCATTGCGTCCAGTCCGCGGTAAAGACGTGATTTCACAGTGGAGATGGGAGCGCCGGTGACGCCGGCGATTTCGTCGAGTTGCATTTCTTCCTGAAAGCGCAGGACGAGAACTTCGCGATAGATCGCGGGAACTTTTTCGAGCGACTGCTGCACGCCGGATTTCTGTTCTGCGTGCAAGACTTGATCGAGTGGCGACTCGCTGCGCTCATCCCTCACATCGAATGTCGCGTCTTCTTCGGGCCCAGCGAGCGAATCGATGCTTTGCGGCTTTTTGCGGCGATGCCAGTCGAGCACGAGATTGCGAGCGATGGCGAAGAGCCAGGCTTCAAATTTCCATTTACCGTCGTACTGGTGGCCACGTTCGAGTACGCGTAGCCAGGTTTCCTGGAAAAAGTCTTCGGCGCGTTCGCGGTTGGCGGTCAGGTGCAGAAGGTAACGGAACAGCCGGAATTGGTATTGCTCAATCAGGCGGTCGAGTAGTTCCGGGTCGCGCCGCCGTAAGCGTTGCGCAAGGGCCTTGGCGTCATCGCTCATGAATGTGGAGAAACAAAGCGCTGCGGCGGCACCAGGTGCTCCTGATCGTGCAAGCCAGACTGTGGGCAAGAGGCTCATTCTAACCTGTATACGGTGTGAGGCAGCCAAAAGACGCAGGGAGAGGTCGGCGAGGTATGACGCAGCGTTCCATTTTGGGAAGCCCTTCCAGTAGGTTTTGATGATCGGCGGTGAAGGGGGGCCTACCCGGGCGTACTTTCGTCTGAGTGGCAAATAAAGAACTTAGAGGAAAAAGAGTGAAGGAAGAGTGTGGAAGTGATTGAAAACAAAGGGCGGAAAATTCGCACTCTTGGCGATGTTTTTGAAAAAGAGTGAACGAGTGAAGCCACCATCGAACAGGAGCAAGAAGGATTCGCCACCGAGGCACGTAGGCCACAGAGAAAGGTTGGAAATGCGGATGCCGGGAGGGTGCCTGAGGATGAGTATAAAGCGCTGCACGCAAAGGCGGAAAAGCGGCAGCTGGGCTGCCGCACTCCAAATGGCTGCAGAAGCATGAATTTTCCATGAGCGCAGTGTAGACTGCGGAGCGAGATGATTTGCCCGCAGTGCAAGGCCGAGTACCGACGCGGGTTTACGGTTTGCGCGGATTGTGATGTGCCGCTGGTCGAATCTCCGGAGTTGACGGCGCGAAGCGTGGTTGATACCGCGCCGGAGGACCGGGCGGAGCGCGAGCGGGCTGCGGGTACGCCTGGAGATCCGAACACTGATCCGTTTTGTTCTTTCTGGAAGGGGACGGACTTGCGGGTGTGCACCGAGATTTGCACGGTGCTGGATGAGGCGGCGATTCCGCACAACATGATTCGGCGGCAGGATCATCTTTTTAATTGGAGCAACCACGCGCCGTATCAAATTGGCGTGCCGGCGTCGTTGTATGAGAAGGCGGAGTTGGCGATTAAGGAAGCGTTTGGCACGGATGATGATGGCGGCGAACCGCTTCCTCGTCTGAACGAGCAGAACCGTGAAAGCTTCGATCGATTGGTCAACCAGCCGCTCCAAGAAAAACTGCAACAGCGTCCAGAAGAGGCAGTGCCAGGCTTCTTCGAATCACTCTTGACGCCGAAAGGATGGGAGCGAAAACCCGATGAAAGCGGTGGCCAGACGCGAGGAATTCCTGCGGCGGATGAGGGCGAATGGTATCCGGAAGATGCCACGAGCCTGGCATGGGACGGAGAACCAGCGGAAGTGCGAGAGATCATCGAAATGGCGCTGAAGGAAAATGATATTTGGATGCGGTGGGAAATGCACGATGAGAAGCCGCGGTTGTTCGTGTTGCCGGAGGACGAGGAGCGCGCGAGGGAGATTGTACGAGAGATTTTGGAAGGGCAGCCGCCGGAGTAGCGCCCGAATAGGGGCGCGATGGCGGCGCGGGCGACAGAAAAAGAACCGCTCTGAAGACCGGCCGTTACGACTGCAACCCTAAGATGGCTACCTGAAGGTAGCCCCTACAACTGAAAACCCGCCAAGTCAGGATGCCAGGGACCAACCGACTAAAGTTAGGGTGAGGAGCAGGATGAGAGAGGCGAGGCTGACGGCACTGAGGACGCGGCCTTTGCCGAGGAGCGCGATGCGGGATTCGCTGTTGGAGCAGAGAAGGATGATGACCATAGCGATGGCGGTCCAGGCCAGGCCGGCAGGCAGGCCGGGGTAGCGTCCGATCATCGACATGAAATTTTGCGGAGGCTGGCCCGCGGGGAGCCACCAGGGAAGAACCGGAGTGACACCGGCAACGATGACGAAGCTCAGCAGCTTCCGCGTGAGCCAGCCTTTGATTTTTTGGCGGGTTTTGCGACGAACAAAATAGTCCCATACGAGTAGACCGATGGCGATGGGCGCCCATCCATAGATCGCTGTCTTATCGGAAAGCCATAGCCACACGCGGAAGTAGATTGCTGCGTAGTGGCCGGAGGACAGTCGCGGCAACAGGAGGCACGCAACAAGAGAATTGCAAAGGACTGCGAGAAATAGGGTGAAGAGGCTCGCCAGTTGAAATAGCTGGAACGTCGGGGTCTCGCCGCAACGAGTGCAGACGGGGAGCTTGGGAAAAATTTGTAAGCCGCAGTGTTCGCAGTACATGAGGATTCCCTCGGAACTGGAATGCTGTCTGGAAGGGATGAGCGTACGACGCTGAGGAGTTGCGGACTACTGGCCGTTGGGACAATTCAGGAACACTGGCCGGAAGATGGAGAGGAGTTGCACGGGTACAGGCAAAAGTTGCATGGCAAAAAGTTTGGTCGCGCATCGCTGCAGAAGAAGCCCGCCTCTGGAAAGGCGGCCGCTACAAAAGATCAAACATTCCAATACTGCGAGGGCGGCGCACTTGTGTGGCGTTGACGAGCGCGAGTAGAATTAGCGGACTTTTGTAGCCACTGTTGTACGGACCGGATGATTTTTTAGCGGAGTTTGGTGAATGGCGCAGCACTATGACGTGATTGTGATTGGCGGCGGGCACAACGGGCTGACGAATGCCGCCTACCTGGCGAAGGCCGGGAAAAAAGTGTTGGTGTTGGAACGGCGGCACGTCCTGGGCGGGGCCGCGGTGACGGAAGAAATTATTCCGGGATTTTTGTTCAGTGAATGTTCCTATGTAGTGTCCTTGTTGCGGCCGGAAATTATTCGCGATTTGGATTTGCCGCGGCATGGGCTAGAGGTTTTGCCGCTGGATGGGACGTTCTCGCCAATGTTGAACGGCGATTATTTATGGCGGATGAACGATCATGGGCGGACGGTGCGGGAGATTCGAAGGCATTCGCGTGTGGATGCTGAGGCCTACGAAGAATTTTCCAAGATGATGACGCCGATGTGCCGGTTCGTGAAGCCGATATTGTCGATGATTCCTCCTGATCCGACGACTTTGCGACCGAAAGATTTACGGCAGCTTCATTTCTTAATGCAAAGATTCCGCCATTTATCGAGCGATGAGCGCTACACGCTGATCCAGTTGATGACGATGAGCGCGGCGGATTTTCTGGACCAGTGGTTTGAAACGGATGTGTTGAAGGCGACGATGTCGGCTTCGGGAATTATCGGAACGTTTTTGGGGATTCGTTCGCCGGGGACGGCGTACGTGCTGCTCCATCATTATATGGGCGAGATTGATGGGGCATTCCGCTCATGGGGATTTAGCCGTGGCGGGACTGGCGCGATTTCGAACGCGATTGCGGCGGCGGCGCGCGAAGCGGGCGTGGAGATTCGAACCAAGGCCAGCGTTGCGAAAATTATTGTGAAGGACGGATGCGCGCGCGGCGTTGCGTTGCAGAGCGGGGAAGAGCTTACAGCAAATGTGGTTTCTTCGAGTGTGGACCCGCATTTGACGTTCGAGAAATTTTTGGATGCAAGCGAACTACCTGGGGACTTTTTGCAAGACGTGAAGCGATATAAATTTCGCGGGTCGTCGGGGAAAGTGAATCTGGCGTTGGACGGGTTGCCCGAATTCAAATGCTTGCCGGGAGATGGAGCGCATCTACGCGGCGCACTTTCGATTTCGCCGAGCGTGGAATACATGGAGCGCGCGTACGACGATGCGAAGTACGGGAATTTTTCGCGGCGGCCGTACATTGATATGGTAATTCCAAGTTTGACGGACCCGTCCGTAGCGCCGCCGGGAAAGCACGTGATGTCGTGTTTTGTGCAATATGCGCCGTACAAGTTGGCGCAGGGCACGTGGGACGATGCGAAGCGCGATGAGTTTGGCGATAACGTGGTCGATACGATCAGCGAACACATTCCGAATATCAAGAAAATTGTTGTTGGGCGGCAGGTGCTGACGCCGCTCGATCTGGAGCGCGAGTTCGGTTTGACGCAGGGAAATATTTTTCAAGGCGAGCTGTCGCTGGAACAACTTTTCTTTTTGCGGCCGGTGCCGGGTTGGGCGTACTACAAAACGCCGATCGAGAATTTGTACATGTGCGGGTCGGCGACGCATCCGGGCGGAGGAATTATGGCGGCGCCCGGAAGAATCGCGAGCACGGTGATTTTGAAGGAGTGGAAAAACGGATCGTCGGCTAAGAGGAGTTCTCGCGCGCAGGCGGGGAACTGACAATGCCACTGGGACAAAAAGTAGTGATTGTCGGTGGCGGACACAACGGGCTAATCGCCGCGTTTTACCTGGCTAGAGGCGGATTCAAACCGGTGGTGCTGGAACGGCGCGAGATGGTTGGCGGCGGCGCGGTGACGGAGGAATTCCATCCAGGATTTTTCGCTTCGACGCTGGCGCACACTTTGGGTCCGCTACGAGCGGATGTTGCGCGCGATTTGGCGGTAGAAAAATTCGATTGCCAGATTTTGCAGCCTGATCCGCGGGTGTTTTCGCCTTCGCTGGATGGAAAAGCGCTGTTGTTTTATTCGGATGTCGCAAAGACGGCGGGCGCGATCGCGCGCGTTTCGGCGAAGGATGGGGAGAACTACGCGAAATTCGCCGCGGGATTGGAAGAAGTGGCGGCGATTTTCGCGCAACTGTGCATGATTACGCCGCCGGCGATTGATAAGCCGACGCCGGAGGATTTGTGGAACTTATTTAAGACCGGGCGTGGCGTTCGCAGGCTTGGCAAGAAACGGATTTTTGATTTGCTGCGATGGGGTCCGATGGCCGTGGCGGACTACGTGGCGGAGTTCTTTGAGACGGAGTTGATTCGCGCAACGATTGCGGGGCGCGGAATTTTTGGTACGGCACTCGGGCCGTGGTCGGCGGGATCGACCGCGGTGCTGTTGTTGCGCGCAGCGGCGGATGCGAATCCGGTGGGGACTGCGGCGTTCGCGCGTGGAGGATTGGGAAAATTCACGAATGCGCTGGCGGAAGCGGCGAAGGCGGCGGGCGCGGAGATTCGAACCGACGCGGAAGTCGAGCAGATTCGAACGAAGAATGGCGCGGTTGTTGGAGTCGTGCTGCGCGACGGCGAGGAGATTGCAACCGAAGCCGTGGTTTCCGGAGTCGACCCGAAGCGAACATTTTTTAATTTGCTTGATCCTTCGCAGCTTGATCCTTCGTTTGCGCAGCGGATCAAGAATTTGCGCGCTAAGGGGACCGTTGCGAAAGTGAATCTGGCGCTCGGCGATTTGCCGTCAGTTCCATCGCTAGCGGGTGCAATCGGGCAGGACGGCTATTTGCGCGCGCTTTCGGGACGAATTCACATTGGCCCGGAGATTGATTATTTGGAGCGCGCGTACGACGCTTCGAAGTACGGAGAATTTCCGAGCGCGCCCTATCTGGATGTGACGCTGCCGACGATTCTCGATCCTTCGCTGGCTCCAGATGGAAAGCATGTGCTTTCGGCGTATGTGCAGTTCGCGCCGTTTAAATTGAAAGAAGGAAGTTGGGGACCGAGGCGCAAGGAGTTGGGTGAGGTTGTGGTGAAGACGCTGGCGCAATATTCGCCGAACCTGCCCGGGCTGGTGGAAGGGATACAGGTGATCACGCCGGAGGACCTGGATAAAATCTACGGATTCACTGGCGGACATATTTTTCATGGTGAGCTGGCGCTGGACCAATTGTTTACGATGAGGCCGGTGCTGGATTGGGCGCGATACAAAACGCCGATACGCGGATTATTTATGTGCAGCAGCGGGACACATCCAGGGAATGGATTGACGGGCGCGAGCGGCGCGAACGCGGCGAAAGAAATTATTCACGAGCTGCGATAGCGTGGATGGCCTACATGATACTTGGATGGTTGAGACGACTGTTTCAGCCAGCGAAATCAAGCGGTCCAGACTACAGAGGGGTGATCGTATTCTAGTGGTCCGCCCAAACTGACAAGGATTATGAGTTGCTGTTGAACATAGAAAATACGATTAACCAAGGTTTGGGACCGGTCGGTATGGTGGATGGGCACGACATCGGCGCGGGTGAGATGAATGTGTTCATTTTTACAAATAACGCGAAAGCTGCTTTCGATAAAACGATGTCTTTAATCCAAGGCATGTACGATCTAAAAGGACTTATAGTCGGATACCGGAAGTTCGAGGAAGAAGACGATACGCCCATGTCCCCGCCCGGATCGGAATGCTTCAGAGTTTCGTGACCCGCACTTTGCGAAAAAAATGACGATCGATCGAAATAGGTTGCGTGAGTTAAGTTGGCGCGAAGAGCAAAGCTTTATCGCCGAACATCCGAAGTCGGCCGAGATGTACGCGCGTGCGCGGACATCCTTGCTGGGTGGCGTGCCGATGAATTGGATGAAGAAATGGGCGGGCGCGTTTCCCTTGTTTGTGGCGCATGCGAAGGGTGCGCATTTTAAGGATGTGGATGGACGTGAGTACGTGGATTTGTGCCTGGGCGATACGGCCGCGATGACCGGGCACTCGCCCGATGTGGTGGCGGACGCGATCGCTAAGCGGGTACGCGAAGGCATCACGTTGATGCTGCCTACCGAAGATTCGATTTGGGTTGCGGACGAGTTGCGGAGGCGGTTCGGGCTGCCTTATTGGCAGTTTGCGTTGACGGCTACGGATGCGAACCGCTTTGCAATTCGAATTGCGCGGGAGATTACGCAGCGATCGAAGATTCTGGTTTACAACTATTGCTATCACGGGACGGTAGATGAGTCGTTTGCATCTTTAAGTAACGGAGTGGTTGGGCCGCGGCGAGGGAATGTCGGGCCTCCGGTGAACCCCGCCGAGACTACGCGGGTGGTGGAGTTTAATGATTTAACTGCGCTGGAAGATGAGTTGAAGCGTCATGACTTGGCGGTAGTGCTGGCCGAGCCGGCGATGACCAACGTTGGAATTATTTTGCCGGAAGCTGGTTATTGGAAGGCCGCTCGCGAATTGTCGAAAAGGTACGGAACGCTTTTGATTGCGGACGAGACGCACACGATCTGCATGGGGCCGGGCGGTTGTACGAGGGAGTGGAAGCTAGAGCCGGACTTTGTGGTGTTCGGCAAGCCGATTGGAAGCGGGATTCCCGGATCGACCTATGGATGTACCGAGGAAGTAGCGGAACGAATTTCTACGCGAATCGGGCTGGAAGATTGCGACGTTGGAGGGATTGGCGGGACGCTCGCGGGTAATGCGCTTTCGTTGGCGGCGATGCACGCGACTCTGGAAAACGTGCTGACGGCGAAAGCGTTTGAAACAATGATTCCGCTGGCGACGCGATTTGCCGATGGAGTCAGCCGCGAAATCAAGAAACATGCGTTGCCGTGGAATGTGCAACAACTAGGCGCACGCGCGGAGTATACATTTCGCGAAAATCCGCCGCGGAATGGCGGGGAATCCGCCGCCGCGGCGGATTTTGAGCTGGAACGCTTCCTACATTTATACGCGTTGAATCGCGGCGTTTTGCTGACACCATTTCATAATATGGCGCTGACGTGCCCTGCGACGACGGCAGCCGATGTGGATTTGCATACGCGGATTTTTGCGGAAGCGGCGGGCGAGCTGACGTCTTAAATCTCCAGGCAAGTATCTTCAGAAAAATCACGGAGGACATATTGGCATGTCTATTCGGGATGCCTGCTTGGCGCAGGACAAATCGGCGCTGTAGACTAATCAATTGGAAGCTAGGGAGGGAACTAACATGGCGACGGCGGAGACTCGATTGCAGAAGCCGGAATTTGTGAATGAGGCGTTCATCGATTTTGCGAAGCCGGAGAATCGCGCCGCGATGGAAGCGGCGTTGAAGAAGGTAGCTTCAGAGTTTGGACGCGAATATCCGATGTTTGTCGCGGGGCAGAAAGTCACGACTTCGGAAAAGATGCAGTCCACGAATCCGTCGCGGCCTTCGCAAGTGATTGGAATGTTCCAGAAAGCATCGGCGGAGCAAGCGAACCAAGCTGTAGAAGCGGCGCACAAGTACTTTGATACGTGGAAGCTTACGAGTGCGCAGCAACGCGCGAGTTATATATTCCGTGCCGCGCAAATTATTCGGGAACGGAAATTCGAACTGGCAGCGCTGGTCTGCTACGAAGTGGGCAAGACGTGGCCGGAAGCGGACGCGGACATTGCGGAAACGATCGACTTCCTGGAATTCTACGGACGCGAAATGCTTCGTCTGGCGGAGCCGCAAAAACTGACGCCGATGCGTGGCGAGAGGAATTATCTCGTTTACATTCCGCTGGGCGTAGGCGCGATCATTCCGCCGTGGAATTTTCCGTGCGCCATCATGGCGGGGCTGGTCGCAGCATCGCTGGTCACCGGAAATACCGTGGTGCTCAAGCCGGCGGGAGACTCGCCAGCTATCGCCGCGAAATTTGTCGATATTTTGTTCGAAGCGGGCATTGCAAAAGAAGCGCTCAACTTTATCACGGGCCCCGGCAGCGTGATTGGAGACGCGCTGGTACGGCATCCGAAGACTCGGTACATCGGATTTACCGGTTCGAAAGAAGTCGGTCTTCGCATCAGTGAACTTGCAGGCAAAGCAGTCCCCGGGCAGATGTGGATCAAGCGCACGGTGCTGGAGATGGGCGGCAAAGACGCGATTGTCGTGGATGAGGAAGCCGATCTGGACGCCGCGGCCGAGGGCACCGCCCAAGCCGCTTTTGGATATCAGGGCCAGAAGTGCTCGGCGTGCTCGCGAGCGATCGTAGCGGAAAAGGTGTACGACTCGTTCGTGCAAAAACTGGTAGAGCGCGCGAAAAAGATTACAGTCGGGCCCAGCGATGATCCCAACAACTACATGGGACCGGTGATCAGCGAAACGGCGATGAAGGGCATTTTGAACTACATCGAAGTTGGGAAAAAAGAGGGGAAGCTGGTGCTGGGCGGTGGACGTGCGCCGGGCGATGGCTACTTTGTGCAGCCGACGATTATTGCTGACGTCGATCCAAAGGCACGGTTGGCGCAGGAAGAGATTTTTGGTCCGGTGCTGGCGGTGATCAAGGCCCGCGATTTTGACCATGCGCTGGAGATTGCCAATGGGACGGAATTTGGCCTAACCGGCGCGGTGTATTCGAAGAACAAGGCGAAATTGGAGAAGGCGGAGGAGTCGTTTCATGTGGGGAATTTGTATTTGAACCGGAAATGCACCGGCGCCATGGTGGGGGCGCATCCATTTGGCGGATTCAATATGTCCGGGACGGATTCAAAGACCGGCGGCAAAGACTACCTGCACCTGTTTTTGCAGGCCAAGGCGATTGCGGAAAAGGTCCAATAGCAAAGCTACGCGCTGGCTCGGCGTGAAAATAATTTCATCACGCGGAAAATTGCGTAACTCGCTACCAGCATGTCTAGCGCCCAGAGTGTGTTGACGCGATCGGTGTACACGGCACCGGCCAGGAAAACAATGGAACTTGCCAGTGCCAGACCGGGAGTCCACGGATAACCCCACGCGCGATACGGCCTCGCCATTTCCGGTTCCTTCATTCTGAACCGAAACATGGAGATGATGGAAAGCGTGTAGCTGGCGACGAAGAAAAACGCCAGCATGTCGATTGCTCGAATCAATTTCTGAAAGATGCAAAACGCCATGGCCACAGCGGTGCTTAATGCTAAAGCGAGGGCTGGTGTGCCCCCCCCTTATTCACCCGCGATCTAGCCGCACAAGAACAATCCGTCGGGCTCATCGCATAGAGGGTGCGGCTGTTTGGCAAGAGCGCGGCAATATGGCCCCGGGCAGCAACGATGTCCGCCGCGATAGTATTGCCGATGGCTGCAGCGATTCCGAACCATACGCCCAGGACTTTAAGGAGCTTGCCGCGGCTGGGCGGGAGCACCGCAACGACGCTGGAAGATGCCGCAAAAGTAGTGGACAATGAAGGTCTCAGGGATTTCCTGGAAGGCGCCATCATACTGGCGCGCAGGGAAAATGCAAGGAAGAATGACCCAACCGTAAGACAAAATTTGATTTTTGAAGATTTAGTATTTTACGCACGAGGTGGAATGGTGGAGGCAAAGCGCGCGCCCTCTCTCCAGCCGCAACTGACGACCGAGCATGTGACCAATGTCGCAGGCAGTCCTGTTGACGTCACGGTGGTCATTCCATGCCTGAATGAAGCGAATTCCCTGGGAATCTGCGTGAAAAAGGCGCAAAAAGCATTTGCGGACGCGGGACTGCGCGGCGAAGTGGTGGTGGCGGACAACGGTTCAACGGATGGATCAATCGACATTGCGGAAAAACTTGGCGCGCGGGTAATCCCAGTGGCGCAGCGCGGCTACGGATCGGCGCTGAAAGCCGGAATTCGCGCTGCGCGCGGCGCGTTCATCATCATGGGTGATGCGGACGATAGCTACGACTTCGGCGAAGTGCCGCGATTCGTGGAAAAATGGCGCGAAGGCTACGAAGTGGTAATGGGTAACCGGTTCGCAGGAGAGATCAAGCCCGGAGCGATGGCCTGGCACCACAAATATATTGGCAATCCGGGATTGACGGCGCTGCTGAATTTATTTTTTCATTCGGGGATTGGCGACACACATTGCGGGATGCGTGGATTCACGCGCGAAGTTTTTGAGCGCATGGATGTGCGCAGCAGCGGTATGGAATTTGCCTCCGAATTTGTCATCAAAGCAGCGCAAATCGGCGCAATAACTTCCGAGATCCCGATTACGTTGTGGAAAGACAAGCGGGGACGCCCGCCGCATTTGCGTAGTTTTCGCGATGGCTGGAGACACCTGCGATTCATGCTGCTGTACGCGCCGAACTGGTTGTTTCTATTGCCAGGTGGATCCTTGATGGCGCTGGGACTGTTTCTGACCTGCTGGCTGCTGCCGGGGCCGCGCACAATCCCGCACAGCGTGGTGCTTGATGTGCACACCATGATCTTTGGTGTGATCTTTACGCTGATGGGCGCGCAGATTTTGGCCATCGGAGCATTCGCGAAAGTTTTCAGCTACGCGGAACGATTCGACCGGAACACCGTTTCGCTGAAACGCATTCTGAAACGGGTCACGTTCGAATCGGGATTGCTGCTTGGCGGCGGGTTGTTCGCGTGCGGATTCGCGAGATGCGCTTACATCGCCTGGCAATGGGCGGCCAGCGGATTTGGTCCGCTGCAGCAAGTGCGAGGAGTCTTGTTCTGGTCCATGTGGCTTTTCCTGGGAGTGCAGATTATTTTTTCCTCGTTTTTCCTGAGTATGTTGGGCATCAGCCGCGGTACGTACATCGGTGACTACGACTTGGTCCCAGGAAATCGCGAAGCAGTTGGCTCTGTACGCGATCGCGACACGTCCGGCAAATAGATGGCCTACACGGAAATCGATCATTTCATTGCGAAAATGAGGTTTCGTGCGGCGTATCCGCACTTGAGTGCAGGTGCGCGCGTATGCGATTTGGGTTGCGGGCTGGAAATGGCGTTTCTGGATTTTGCCGACGATAAAATTGCGCACGGGGTTGGAATCGACGATCAAGTGGAAAGCGGCACGCACGGACGTTGGCAGCGTATTCATGCCGACCTGCGAAGCCGATTGCCGTTGAACGACGCGCAGTTCGACCACGTAGTGATGCTGGCGGTGTTCGAGCATCTGGTCGAACCTGAGGCGGTACTGCGGGAGGCGTTCCGGATTTTGGTGCCGGGCGGATCATTGATCATGACGTGGCCCGCGGCGATAGTGGATCCGATTTTGAACTTGTTGCATACACTGCGCCTGGTCAGCGATGAGATGGAGAGCGATGAGCACCAGAAAAGAATTCCGGTCGGCGAAGTGCAGCGCTTGCTGGGGGACGCCGGCTTCCGGGAATTTCAGCACGAAAAATTTGAGCTGGGGTTAAACAACTTGATGGTCGCGACACGCTAAAGCACATGGGTAGCGGCAGCGGTTTATTGTTTCGTCTGTGTTGAATCTGCCGGCGGCGCGTACGGCGCAAGGTAAGTATTATCGGTGTCCGGCGTGACCAGCCAAACTTTGCGATCCTGAAAGTAATCGAAGAGCTTGTCGTCCTGTTCCGAGTCAATTTCGCGAGCCCAGATCACTTTGGCGCTATCGATTTCCGCGCCGTTGTAAACCCAGTCGTCGTGAATATTGTGATCGTCGCTATAGCGAACCATGACGAGATGTTTGCCCGGAAGCGACTGCAACTTTCGTTGGATGTTCTGGCGGCTGACGTCGCCCTGGCAAGTCCAATAAAAAGTGTCGCACTCTTTCCGTACGACCGCGCCTGCTGTGTCGACGAGCAACAACAGCACGGAGACGCGAGCGGATGCCGCACCCCATCGCCACTTTCTCCATTGCCGGAGCCGCAGATGACGGAGCGAGTGCAGATAGAGAAGGACTACGACAGAGGTAACCGGCGCGGCGTAATGTGAGTTGGACCACACCACCCCGAAGGTTGCGACGGCGACGAACGCCAGCGTGATCACAGGCAAACGCATCCGGCGATCGCGAAGCATGAACCATAGCGCCGGCAACGCCAGCAACGTGCCCCACCACGCGAACGCCGCAAAAAACCGAACCGACTTCAGCCAGGAAAGGCATTTTATGCTCTCCCAAGAGTGGTCGTATTCCTCGCGCTCCCAGCCATTGTAGAAATCCTCGAATTGCTGATTGTTGTAATGAAGCATCGGCTTGGTCTTTTGAAATAGAAACATCGGCGCGGTGTGATAAGTGCGCACGTTAAGTGCGTTTGGAAAAAGCAGAGCGTGGCCGGTGAGGCTGTGATTGTAAAAACCCATAAATGCGCCCGTAAGTAGAAGCACCACTGCAATCGGAAGCGCGACGATTCGCCAGCGAGTCTGTAAAGAGGTTGCGCCACAAGACTTCTGAAAAAGCCAACGGACGAGCACAAAGAATGCCGGAAGCGAAAAAATGGCGCCTTCGTACGGACGGCTGTTGGCGAGAATGGCGAGCGCAAGGCCGAATAGGAGCGCGTCACGGGAGCGAGGACGACGGAGAAGACGCGCGAGCGCACCCAGCAAGAGAGCTCCGCCTGTTGCGGCGACCGCTCCGCCCCAATAGCTGTTTACCCAATAGCTGACGACCGCGAACTTCAACCATGCGATCACGCCGCCGAGCAGAGCCAAACGCGGCGGCAACCACGCCAACAGCATCCAGTAGATGACGGCACACATTGCGGCGCAACTTAAGAGCACGCCGAGCCATGGACTGCCGAGCCACTCGCCAATCGCCAGAACGAATCCCTGCGCGGGCGGATACATCGAGGCATAGCGAGGGGAAAAGTTTACGTGAAAAGTCTCGAAACTCATCCACATCGGATATGGTGGACTTGAAAGTCTGAAATGCGCGAAGGTGTCGCCCATCAGCAGGTAACTGAATTCATCGTGAATTCCTGGCACGGGAACGCGGAAACGCGGAAGGAGCGCCAGCCGCAGCGCTATCACCATTAGAAAGAGCAAAAATCCGCACAGCAGTCGGCGACGCGCCAAAGGCAGAATGAATTTCCAAACGCTACGCGAGATTCGCTCGGTCGGTTTTCTGAAGAACAACTGCAAAAGGAGGAGGATGCCGCCGGCAATCAGCGATTGATACAGGCTGCGAGCCAATGGCTGCAAATCGGGCGGATCGGGGCAGATGATTGCGAGCACGGAAAAGATGATACAGGCGAGCGCGTGTGTACCAAAATGATTCGGCGGCTAGCGCTCGATTTCTACTTCCACGGCTTGTGCGTTGCGCGCGTTCTGTTTACGCGTTTTCGGATCGTCGAGATAGTCCTGCAATTCAAGACGAAGATTTCCCGCGTTGGTAGCGAAACCAAGTGCGATTTCAAAATCGACGAGGTCGGTTCGAATAAACTTGTCGAGTTCGCCGTCAAAATGCTGCATGCCTTCGGTGCTGCCGTCGCGCATGGCATCAAGCAGTGATTTGCCTTCGCTTTCGCCCTTTTCGACGTATTCACGCGTGCGCATAGTGGACTTTAGAATTTCAATCGCGGCAAGGCGGCCTGAGCCGTCCTTCTTAGGAAGTAAGCGCTGCGAAACGATGAAGCGGAAAGCTTTGGAGAGGCGAGTGCGAATGGATTGCTGGTCGGCAAGCGGAAAAACGCCGATGATGCGTTCGACGGTTTTCGCGGCGTCAATCGTGTGCAGCGTGGACAGCACCAAGTGTCCGGTTTCGGACGCTTCGAGCGCAATTTCAATGGTTTCGCGGTCGCGCATTTCGCCGACGAGAATTACCTTGGGAGCCTGGCGCAATGCCGCGCGGAGAGCCAGAGAAAATGTCGGCGTGTCGCTGTGCAGTTCGCGCTGGTGGATGGTTGCTTTCTTGTGGCGATGCAAAAATTCGATGGGATCTTCAATGGTCAGGATGTGATACGCCTTTTCCTGATTCATTTTGTCGATGATCGCGGCCAGCGTGGAAGACTTGCCTGAGCCCGTCGGCCCAGTGACGAGCACGACTCCGTTGCGGAGTTGCACGATTTCCTGAAGCGTCGCCGGAAGGCGAAGATCCTCGAAACTGGGAATGTTGTCCGGAATCACGCGCATGACGATGGCGCAGGTTCCTCTTTGACGAAAAATATTGACGCGGAAGCGCCCAACGCCATTGATTCCGTAAGACAAATCCGCTGAGCCATCCTGTTCGAGCTTGCGGATGGGATGTTCGTTTTTGCCCATCAGTTCGTAGGCGATCGAGCGGGTGTCCTCAGGCTTCAAACACTCAAGACCCTTAAATTTCAGTTCGACTAGCTGGCCGCTGACTTCCACTTGCGGCGCGCGTCCCGGCGAAAAAATCAAATCGCTGATTTGGCCGCCGCTCTTGAGCATTGCGGCGATCAATTGAGGAACGCCAAATGTGCGTTGTTTGGGTTCGGCGGAAGCTTCCTGCGCTGCGGTAGTGACAGTTATAGGGGTACCCATGATTGTGTTGGCCCGTAAAAAGTCGATTTGCGGCGGAAAATAGAAGACGCCGTTGAGATATCCAGTATAGAAGCGGGCGTGTCCGCGGGTTGGAAAAGTAATCTATCTAGGCGCGTGATGATTAATGCTTCATCGGGTATTCGGCAATGAACGAAAATTAACTTAGGGCTTGGTGGCAGCGTCGATAAACGCAGCCACGTTGCTCTTTAGCTTGGCCAAGTCTTCGTTGCGAACATACATCATGTGCCCGGCTTCATAGTATTGCAGTTTGATGTTCTTGCGCAGATCTGGCGCCAGGCCCAGATGGTCCATGGTCTGTTCCGTCGCCAAAAAGGGAGTTGCCAGGTCATAGATGCCGTTTTCGACCTCAATCTTCAAATGCGGATTGGCGAGCATTGCGCCAATCAAATCGGCTTCCACGTTTGGCGAGCCGGGGAATCCATACTGGTCCGCGCCCTGGTGTTTCCAGTCCCAATTCTGGCCATTGAAGTCAGCGGCTACTTGATACGTTTTATCCGCGCCAAATTTCAGATCCTCCCGCACGTAGCTGTTGAACGCGGCAACAAATGCCCCGCTGATTGCGGTTTCTTGCGGATCGTATTCTGCAAATTCTCCAAGCAGGTCGTACGTCGGACCACTGAAGCGCGCATCCAGGCGCCCGGTAGTCAGCCCGCGGCTCCGCTGCAGTTCCTTCATAAATTGAAAAAGATTCACGCGTAGATTCGCCTTGACCAGGTAGTCTTCGCTGAGTCCGGTAAAGCGCGCCATTTTTTTCGCGATGTCAGCTTTTTCGCTGTCCGAAAGTTTGTCACCTTTGCTCATCGCGGCTGATAAATCGCCTGTTGCGAACTTTCGCGCCTCTTCGATGAAAGCATTCACGTCATCGGGCCGGTCCTTCAGCATTTTGTGATACCACGCGGTGGCGGCGTAGCTGGGCAAGTAATAGATGTAAGCGCTGTCCGTGCCCGGATAAAACGAAATCGTGCCGAGATCCAGCACCGAAGAGATCAGCACGATTCCGTTTAGATAAATACTCTTGTGATCTTGCAGATAGTTGGCAAGCGCGGCAGAGCGAAACGTGCCGTAGCTTTCACCAATCAGAAATTTTGGAGAATTCCAACGGTTCGTGCGCGTAATGTAAATCTCGACAAACTGCGCCAGTGACTTCACATCGGAATCGACGCCCCAGTAATCCTTGTTTTGCGATTTGCCAACGGCATGACTGAAACCCGTGCCGACTGGGTCAATGAACACCAAGTCCGTTTTATCGAGCAGCGAATACGCATTGTCTTCGATCTTGTAAGGCGCCGGTGGCGTGACGGCAGCATTCATCGTGATCACACGGCGCGGCGCGAACGAGCCCATGTGCAGCCACACCGAAGAGGAGCCCGGCCCTCCGTTATACAGAAACGCCACCGGACGCGTGCCCGGGTCCTTCACATCGCTCCGCGTATACGCCGTCGAGTAAACCAGCGCGGTCGGCTCGCCTTTGTCGTCCTTCAACAAGATGGTTTGCGCCGTGACTTTGTACGGAATCGTCTGACTTCCGAGCTTAATCGTGTGGTCCGTTACTGAGGACTCTTCCTTCGGAGGAGCGGTCTCAGCTGGCTTCTTGTCTTTGTCGGCGGCCTTTTCATCTTTCTCTTGCGACTGCAGCAGTGCGGGCGTGGCGAGCAAGCATGCAAACAGCAGCGCCGGAATTCCAGACCGCGAGAGACGATTCATCCTGTGACTCCTTAACGCATACGATTGAACGGATAGCTCAAACGAAAGAGGATGGATTTTACCTATCGGGCGGAACAACAGTCAAAATTCTTTCAGCGTTGGCGTCTGAAGGACCAGAGTAATGTTCCCGTCGTGCGCTTCACCGGCCACACTCACGGAAGCGCAAGTGTTCACGATCCAGGCCGCGCCGGCCTCGCGTAACAAGCTGTCGCGCTCCGTCGTTTGCAGCGCAATCACCCGAGCGCCTGCTGCATTCCCGGAGCGGATTCCTGCCGGTGCGTCTTCGACTACTACGCAATCCGCTGGAGCCAGACCAAGGAGTGCGGCGCCTTTCAAGTATGGTTCCGGGCTCGGCTTTCCATTTACGATGTCGTTCGAAGTCACGAGCTGTGCGGGAATCGGCAGTCCCGCCGCGCGCAGTCGCACCAGGGCCAACGCCCTGGTGCAAGAAGTCACAACTGTCCACTTATCCGCCGGTAGCGCGTGCAATAGCTCGGCAGCTCCCGGAAGCGCCACGACATCTGCAATGTCGTCGATTTCCATTCTCTCGAGCACTGCATTTTCCGCGATGTGGTTCGCGTTTGGCAGCAGCTCTCGAATGGTTGCGATGCTTGGGCGTCCATGAGCGCGACGCACGGTCTCTTCCGGGTCAAATCCATGCTTATTTGCAAAAATCGTCCACACCCGGGCAACCGCCGGAGTCGAATCGGCCAGAACGCCGTCGAGATCGAACAGCAGGCCTCCGCACTGGATTGTCGTCATCTGAAGTAATGGCCGCCGAAGAGAATTACGCGCCGAGTTCAACCTCATCCACAAAACACCACATCCAGTTTTCGCCCGGCTCAATCGATTGCATGATCGGATGCTTCGTGGCGTGAAAGTGCTTCGTCGCATGTTTGTTCTTCGACGAATCGCAACAACCCACGTGGCCGCATTCGCGGCACAATCGCAAGTGAACCCAGCTGTCGCCCATCTTCAGGCATTCTTCGCAGCCCTTTGTATGCGGACGAACATTCTTAATGTGGCTGGTGTGCGAGCAGACGGTACTCATGCTTCCTCCTTTTCTGTCGCTTCCGATTTATTCTGCGCGGCGGTAAATTTGGGCTGATTGATCGGCAATCGCACGATGAACTTGGTGTCGCCAGGTTTCGTTTTCAGTTCGATGTTCCCATGATGTTTCTGCACGATTCGCCGCACCGTGTCCAAACCTAGACCGGTGCCTTCTCCAACGCCCTTGGTTGTAAAGAATGGATCGAAAATTCTGGAGCGTATCTCTTCCGGTATCCCGGAGCCGTTGTCTCCGATGGCCACGACCGCGCAATCCAACTCGCGCCACGTACGAACTCGCAATTCACCGGAGCCGTTCATCGCGTCGATCGCATTGTCTATTAGGTTTGTCCATACCTGATTCAATTCGCTGCCGTAGGCGCACACTCGCGGCGTGTTCTCATCATATTCGCGAGTAACGGTGACGCCCTTTTTCAACCAGTGGCCAAATATTTTCAAGGTATTTTCCAGATCGTCGCGCAGGTTCACCTCCTGCATCGCCGCCTGGTCCATGTAGGAATATCGTTTGATCGCGCCGACCAGTTCGCTGATGCGCCTGGTGCTGTTGTCAATTTCATGAATTAAACCAAAGATGGTCACGACGGCTGCGACCCGCCGCAATGCATCGCCGATGACTTCATCACTGACAAACTCCCTCAGAGCCTCCATTTTTGCCGGGTCGGCCTTGGCCTCCGCCAGAGGCCCCGCGATTTTCCACGCCTCTTGCACGTTGTGGCTTTCCAGGCACTCGACAAGTTCTGCTTCGCGGTCGCTCAATTCCATGGGATTAGGATGGGAGTCACTTTTTTCCGCGACGTGATCCGTCACTTCTCGTTCGAACTGAACGATAACTTGTCTTTGGTCCGCGGTTAAAGGGTGCTGCAGCAGACGCAGGCTCGCGGCGCGCACGTTGTCCATTGCTTCTTTCAGGCTCTTGGCAGCGCGCTGCGCGGCAGCCGCGGGATTGTTTAATTCGTGCGCCAGTCCCGCGGAAAGCTTCCCCAGCGCCATCAATTTGTCACGCTGCGTCTCTTCCCGGGTGGCTTCGCGGATACGGTCGGACATAAGTCCAACCAGGCGTTGCCCGAGCAGCGGCATCCGGTGCAGCATTTCCGGGAAGTAGTCTTTATGCAAAAGAAGCGAATGTGTGGGCCGTACGATCCGCGAAGTTCCGAGATATTTCGTCGATCGCGAAAACGGCAATAGTCCAGTGACCTTCGGCGCTCGTGCGATGAACAGTGGCATACCGGGTTCATCAGGGCGCTCGACGTGCATTTCGCCTTCGAGCATTACAATCAAGTGTTCCAGCGGGTCGCCTTCCTGCGCGACGACATCACCGGGATTCAGGCGCCTTTCTTCCATCCGCTCCGCAAGCCAGGCCAAATCTTCTTCGGGAAGATCGGCAAAAACAGCGCTCGTTTTCAAGTCGGCGACGATCTGTTGCAGTTGTGGGGCAATTGGCGGGCTGCTCATTTTTTACACCGAACCCAGGTATTGATGCACGAACTGCACCGCGTTGGCGCCTTCGCCTACGCCCGAAGCCACACGCTTGATTGAACGGTAGCGCACGTCTCCAGCCACGAAAATACCGGGTACGCTGGCTTCCAGCAGCCACGGCTCGCGTTCAAGCGACCAGCTCTTCGGCGGTTTACCGGATCTTAGTAAATCCGCGCCGGTCAAAATAAAACCCTTGTCGTCGCGCTCAACGGCTCCGCGCAGCCAGTCGGTTTGTGGCGCGGCGCCAATGAAAATGAACAGAGAAGCCGCGGAAACTTTTTGCGTTTCTCCACTGGAAGAGCACAGGATTGAAATCGCTTCCAGCCGGTCCTTGCCAAATGCTTCACTGACCTCGCTATTGAGCTCGACGTGGATATTCGGCGTTTCTTTAATCTGCTCCACAAGATATTGCGACATTCCGGCAGCCAGCGAATTTCCCCGCACCAGCATTACTACGCGCCGCGCGTATTTCGAAAAATACATCGCAGCTTGCCCTGCGGAATTTGCGCCGCCCACGATAAAGACATCTTCGTCCTTGCAAGTAGCCGCTTCCGTCATGGCCGCACCGTAGTACACCCCTGCTCCCTGCAATGGCTCCAGCCCGGGAACGTTTAGCTTACGGTAAGCGACGCCGGTCGCGATGAGCAAAGATTTTGCGCCAATCTCCCCGCCATCCGCGAGCTTCACGAATTTTGACCCGCCGTCTACGCGAAGGGCAGTCGCTTCCTGCGGCGTCAGAATTTCCACGCCAAACCGCCTTGCCTGCATGACCGCTCGCTGGGTCAGCAGACTTCCGCTAATTCCAGACGGGAATCCGAGATAGTTTTCAATGCGCGAACTCATGCCGGCCTGTCCGCCTGGAGCTTCGCGCTCGATCATGACCGTCGTCAGTCCCTCCGAAGCCCCGTAGACGCCAGCGGCTAACCCGGCCGGTCCGCCGCCAACGATCAGCAAATCGTAAAACGACGTAGCGGCGCTGGTGCGCAAGCCAAGCTTCGCGGCGATTTCCGTGGTCGAAGGGTCCGAGAGCGTAGTGTTGTCCATAAAGATGGCAGCGGGCAGTTTCAGGTGCTCGCGTTCAGCGACGTCCAGCACTTCCTGCACTTCTTTATTGCGTTCGCCCTCTTCGGCGTCCAGCCAGCGGTATGGCACACGATTGCGCGCCAGAAAATCGCGCAGCGCGTACGAACGCGGCGACCAGCGGTGCCCCAGAACTCGCACGCCATCAAACACCGGGCGATACCCGGCCTGCCAGTCCTCCAACAGGTCGTCCAGGACCGGATACAGCTGATCCTCGGGAGGATCCCACGGCTTGAGCAAGTAATGCTGAATGCGTGCATGGTTGATAGCTTGAATGGCGGCATCCGTGTCGGCGTAGGCCGTCAGCAACACACGCTTTGCTTCCGGATAGATCGCGATCGCCTTATTCAGGAATTCCACTCCGCTCATTTCTGGCATGCGCTGGTCCACCAGCAGTAGCGCTACAGCTTCATTGCGCTTTTTCAATGTTTGCAGTGATTGCAATGCCAAGGCGCCGGAATCCGCCCGCACGATGCGGTAACGCTCCGCATATTTTTTCCGCAGATCGCGCTCCACGGCGCGCAGCACTTCAGGATCGTCATCTACTGTCATCAGTACGGGCTTTGGCATGCGTTTTTTTCCTGGTAATTTTAGTTGCCAATAATCTTCCGTTAGGCGTTGGATGCATCGCGACAACGGAACGGTAAACTTAATTCGGACACCTTTCCAGCCAATGCGTGCTCTTTCTTTTAAGCCCTCTTTCTTTTATACCCCGAACGCTACAAGTTGAATAGCGCGCCCCGGTCACGGCCAATTTCTTCGGCTAACGCACATAGCATTGAAAAATTACGTTGCCAGCATGGCTCGCGCAGTATGATTTTCTTTGACGATCCCATAAGCACATGAAAGCAAAATTACAGGTGATGAAGTTTGGCGGTACGTCGGTAGGCGACGCTTCATGCATTCGGCGTTCCGTGCAAATTGTGGCCAATGCTTCGCGCCAATATGCGGTGGCCGTCGTCGTTTCGGCCATGAGCGGCGTAACCAATCGCCTGATTGACGCAGCGCACCAGGCGAAGCGCGGCGATCGTGAAGCCAGCAAAGCGTTGGGCGATGCGTTGCGAAAGCAGCACTTCGAAGCTCTGGCGGCTCTCGTTCCACATGAGCACGCCAGACTTCGTGTGGAATGTCGAGTCGAAGAGTTACTTGCGGAAGGCGCGCGGCTGTACGAAGGCACAGCGCTGCTGCGCGAACTAACTCCTCGGACACTCGACGCCATTTCAAGTCTCGGTGAGCGGCTTTGCGCGCCAGTCTTCGCAGCGGCGCTTACGGCGATGGGCGCCGTTGGCGTTCCGATCGAAGCCACCGAACTGATCGTCACCGATTCGTTCCACGGGGGAGCCGATCCGCAGGCTGAACCAACGCGCAAGCAATCGCAGGCGCGCATCGGTCCGTTGTTGGAGCACGGCCAGATTCCCATTGTCACTGGATTCATCGGTGCGACGCCTGATGGTTTGCTTACCACGCTCGGCCGCGGCGGATCCGATTATTCCGCGACGATTCTGGGCGCTGCACTCGACGCGGAAGAAATCATCATTTGGACCGACGTCGAAGGAGTGCTCACCGCGGACCCACGGCTGGTCTCCGAAGCTCGCACCATCCCGGAAATCTCCTATCGCGAAGCCGCCGAGCTGGCCTATTTCGGCGCGCGCGTTTTGCATCCTAAGACCCTGCGACCGGTCCTACCTGCTGGCATTCCCGTGTGGATTCGCAACAGCTTCGCGCCGGAAAAGCCCGGTACAAAAATAACCCAACAAGGCCGAAGCATCGGCGGTGGCGTCAAAGCGCTCACCGCGATTCGCGATGTCGCTCTGATCAGCGTCGGCGGTCCGGGAATCGTTGGCGTCCCGGATGTGGTGGGCAGAACATTTTCGACCACGGCTCAGCTTCGCGCGGAAGTTCTGCTGATCTCACAATCGTCATCCCAGAATGACATTTGCTTCATCGTTGCCAAGGCGCACTCGCAAGCCACGCTTGATGCCCTGCGGCACGAATTCGCGCAAGACCTGGCTCATCAGGTTGTCGATCACATTACGATGGACCCGAACATCGCCATCGTTGCCGTTGTGGGAGAAAACATGCGCGGCACTCCAGGGGTTGCTGGACGCACTTTTCATTGTTTGGGAAGGGAAGGCGTCAACATCATCGCCATCGCGCAGGGCTCCTCGGAAACCAACATCTCCTTCGTCGTTGCGGACGAATCCGTCAAAGCCGCGCTCCTCGCCACCCACCGCGAATTTGGACTGCAGGGCGCGGGCGTTTTCCAAACTTCTTGACTTAGTCCACTGACTTAGTCTAGTATCAGGACATGAAAACTGTGAATACGCACGAGGCCAAAACCCAACTTTCGCGGCTGCTGAAGCGTGTGGCCTTGGGTGAACAGATCATCATCGCCAGCCGAGGCACTGCGGTCGCCCGGCTTGTGCCTGTGGAAGAAAAGGATTCGCGCCGGGGTTTAGGAATTTTCCAAGGCAAATTTGTCGTGCCTGCTGACTTTGACGCCCCGTTACCGGGAGACTTTCTGTCTGCTCCTTCGCATAAGGGCAAACGAACCAGCAAGGAAAAGTGAACTACCTTGTGGATACAGGCGTCGCGCTTTGGACGGTCACCGAGGATCGCCGATTGAACCGCCGCGCCAAGAAGATTCTTTCCAGTTCGGCATCGTCTTTATATTTTTCTTCCGCGTCCGTATGGGAAATTGCTATCAAGTATTCATCTGGCGATTTGCCACTCCATTCTGAACCTGAGATATTCGTGCGAATCATGATTCACGCGATGCGAATGCAGGCGCTCGAAATAACTCATACCCATGCGATGGAAGCTGGCCGCCTGGCCCGTATTCACGGAGATCCCTTTGACAGGATGCTGGTGGCACAGGCGAGTTGCGAGCGATTGGTCTTGCTTACCGCCGACGAAAATCTGACGAGGTGTCCGGTGCGGCACTTTTACTGCGGAAGGTGACAGTGCGATTCCCTCACGGCTGTCGCCATCTGTTCTTGTTCTTGTGGTAAGACTTCAATCTTGGGGTCGTCTGGTTTGGGGCCTGTTCCGCTAGCGCTCTTCAAGCAGAACATCTGAAGCCTTTCGTGAACTCTGGCTGGGCGCCTGTCCGCATCGGAGGCAATCATAAGCCAATTGTAGTCAATAGTTTGATGCGTACGGCATTTTGCCGAAACCTTCTCTTGACAGTACCGGCAAACTGCCGTACATTCATTGCTAACGAAAGGAGGCACTATGGCATTGGCACAGAGGGCGGAACGACTGGAGGTAAGAACTACCTCAGACCAAAAGCGTCTAATCGAACGGGCTGCCGAATTGCGTGGCACGTCTGTCACTGACTTCGTTGTTTCCACCATTCAAGCAGCCGCTGCCGAGACTATCAGGGAGTTTGAATCTCTATCTCTGCGCGATGAAGCTCGGGAGATTTTTGTTAAGGCTCTGCTCAATCCGCCAGAACCGAATGAAGCACTGAAGGCGGCAGTCGCCCGGCACAAGCAGATGGGTCTCTAATTGGAAGACCAGTCGCCCAAGCCAAAATTTTACTTCGAGCCGCTCGGAACTAGCCATGATCGAGCGGCTTTTTCCTGTAGTGTTCCTCCGTTAGACAAATATCTTCAAACGCAGGCGAGTCAGGACATGAAGAAAAGTCTCGCCGCGGTCTATGTGCTTGCCCCTGACGGAAAAACCATCGCAGGGTTTTACACTCTGTCCGCCTACTCGGTGGAGCTTGACAAAATTCCAGACGAAATTGCGAAAAAGCTGACACGAATGCCGGAAGTGCCCGCAACCCTAATCGGCCGCCTCGCTAGAAGCAATGCGTTCCCTGGGCAGAGAATCGGTGAGAGTTTGCTTGCGGACGCTCTGAAGCGCAGCCTGGCAAACTCCAAGAGTGTTGCGTCATGGGCAGTCATCGTTGACGCTAAAGACGCGAGCGCCGTTGCCTTTTACAAGAAATATGGATTTGTAGAAATTCCCAGCACGCCAAATCGCCTCTTTTTACCGATGGAGACAATCGCCAAGCTTTATTGACGATACTTTCTATACATCCTCAAATAGTGATTTTCTGTGCTGCTCATCGCCATCATCGCCATTGTAACCGTCCGTCGTACCTCCCAACGTCGGTCAGAGTTGGTCATGTGAAATGTGGAAGCAGGCCGGAGGCGTGCTATCGTGTCGTGCTCTTGGCATGATGGGCCGTATTTTTGAGATGGGGTGGGAGACGGGGATTGAACCCGCGACATTCGGTGCCACAGACCGACGCTCTACCAGCTGAGCTACTCCCACCACCGTTTGTTTTCAGTTCACTACGGGCAACCCGTTTTCGCCTTCGTCGGAATTGTGCCCGTTTTGTGCCCGAGAATTCCCGGCACGGTACTTCTCGATCTGCGCGAGTGCTTCACGGCGTGCGTCACGGTTCGCAATTGCGTACCGCTTGTACACCGATTCGGTTTTGTGGCCTGACATCTTCATCACTTCGCCCCGCGCTGCGCCAGCGTGTTCTGCGGCTGAAATAAACGAACGCCGCAAATCGTGGAACAGTAGCCCATTATATAACCTTTTAGGTTTTGCAAGCGAGTGCTTGCGGTCCTTGCGCGGCGGTTCGAACACAACGTTCCCGGCCTTGTCTTTCACTTCGTCCCACTTGGCAAGTCCCAGCTTCACGCACGTGCGGTCCCAGACCTTGCTGTTGCACTGATGCTAAACCGCACGCAGTGAGACTCTTAAAGTCCGAAGGACGCATGCTTTACTCTCATCACGGTTCGTCTCACAAAGCGCTTGAGCCCTAATGCAACCTTAAAACATGCACCCGAATCATCGGACATGACTGGTTTCTAGGCGGTACGACGAATCGCGCCTCGGCTTTGTTGCCGAGGCCCTCTTTGCTGTACGCCGTGCATGTTCGGCAGCTGGCGGGTGAAAGTCCCGTCCAACCTGATGGAGGTGAAGGGTAGCGAAGCGCAAGGGCGTCACCGTGAGGTGGGGTCTGAAGGAAGCGTGGAGCAAAGATACGGGCCGATGGACAAGAACTGGATTAGAGGCCTACGGCGTCGGACGAGCGGGCAACTCATCGCGAAGTCCGTATCCATCAAGGACGCTGGTGGTAAATCGCGGGAGATCTGCTGCACGTCTCGGATTCGTGACTGAGAGTGGAGTAATTCACTCTGATCCTGCAGCAGAAGTCAGCAGTGGGCGTAGTAACTCACGGAAGTGAGGAAGGCCCAAACAGTGAGAGTGAGCAGTAGAACGTCGAACTCACGGGTGGCACTGCGCCAGCCAATCCGCTTCGGCTGAGCTTTGCAGGTTCAGAAGACGGTGTAGCCGAAACGGAACCTGCCGAGCGGCGAAGCCCTTGTGGCGAACGACACCTCGACCCTCCAGCCCGCAAGGGCTCAACTCGCTGAACCGCCGTATGCGGACCCGCCTGTACGGTGGTGTGGGAGGGGTGAGCAGGTGACTGCTCCCCCCTATCCCGATTTCACGCTTCGAGGATGTCTCCGGTAATATTGCGCGTCTTTCCAAACCTGGCCGCCTCGTAAAGCAAGTGCTAAGGATTTAGCTTGCCAATTACTAGGTCTTGAGCTAACGTCCACCGAGATTTTTCCCTCATCGCTCGACCCACCATGGAGCCCTCCAATGGCTGCCTGTCGAGGATGAGTAATGACGGAAAAGAAAGCCCCCTTCCGATGGGCGCTTTGCCTCTGCTTTTGTGTGGTCCGATGTTGCGACGGGTCGAGCCGCGGTCGGTTTCTGTTTGGGTGGCTCTCAGCCAGTCGCGCACGGTGCGAGTCGATGTCTGGGCCGATCTTGTCGATGTTGGGGTCGGACCCGCGCTCGCCTCTCCGCCTCGCGATCCGATTGCCAGTGCTTTCGGTCCAACTCGAAGGATCGGCGATAACCTCCATATTTGCCTGCTCTCGGTCCCTTTGGGCCACGTCGCTGGAACGCCACCGCTGGCACCGGGGACGCTCTGCTCTTACAACGTAACCCTTACGGGAGGAGGCGCAGACGCCGACCTGCGCAGTCTGGGCTTATTGCAGGATAGCGGCATCACCGATGGAGGCAGCGATGGAACCGCACCAATCGCTCCAGAGCCACTTGGTTACGAAAACGGCAGGCTGCCAAACTTCGCAACGGCACCCGCAAAGCTCGAAGACCTACATCTGGTTCACTGCTCCTGCTCCAGAATGGGTGGCGAAGGTGAGCCATTACTTCCACACGTGGACGACCTGGTTAAGGACAACCGCAACGACCCGCTCAAGCGCCCGCACCAGCTCTTCCTGACCGGCGATCAGATTTACGCCGATGTTGTGCCCACCGCGTTGCTCGCGGTGCTTATTCCATTGGGAGCAAGCTTATTAGGTTCAACCGTTGAGCAGATCACTGTCCCCGTCGAAGGCGCCGAGCGGCGTGTGGATGTCACGGCCAAGAACTTTCCGCCTGGCCGACGCAAGACGCTGGTCGACGCCGTAGCCGGTATGACCAGTGACGACGCCCAGGGCCACCTGCTGTCCTTCGGTGAGTACGCCGCGACGTACCTGCTCGCATGGTCTCCCGCCGCATGGCCGCGCACCGCCGACGGAAAGACATTGATCCTGGGGTGCCTGCCAAAACCAAGCACTGCACCGACCGGCGCGATGGCCGCTCAGTGGGCGAAAAATGACCGTTGGCGTTCGGCAGCAGGTGATCAGGTCGCGAACCTGACCGTGCTGGACCCGGCGGTGAAGGGCGAGATTGACGCGCTGATGACACCCTTGTTTACAACGTTCAGCGCCGACGATACATCGCCACTGCACGCGGCCACCTCCGAAGCATTGGACGCGGCCATCAGTTCCGTCTTCGTCGACCGCGAGAAGATCGAGAAGATGTACGAAAACGTCTGGAAAGTGCGGCGCGCATTCGCCAGCATTCCGACGTATGCCATCTGCGACGACCACGAGGTCACCGACGATTGGTTTCTTACACAGGCTTGGCGCAACCGGGTACTCGGAAACTCGCTGGGCCGCGCCATCATCCATAACGCCATCTCCGCCTACGTGCTCTTTCAGGGCTGGGGCAACGATCCGGACGCGTTCAACAAACCCCTGTCCCCCCATTCGCAGTTCCTCGATGCGGCCATTACGTTTTTCCCATCTGGCGCTCCACCCTGGCCTGCAGTCGCACCGATGAAAGCCCTTGACGATCTCTTTGGTTTCGACAATGCTCCGCAGAGACTCAATCTGGATTACTTCGTCGATGGATCGGCCCACCGCGTGATCGTCATGGACAGCCGAACGCGGCGCTCCTATCAGGGTTTAGACACCCCGCCGTCGTTGCTTTCTGACCAGGCCATTGCTGACCAGATCACGCGAGGGCCGTTTCCCCACCCGCTGCCCGCAGGCATCGAAATTCTCATCGTCGTGTCGCCGGCGCCCATGCTGGGCCCCCCGCTGTTTGAGGAAACCCTGTGGCCGTTGGCGATTCGCGGCTACGACGCCGTTTGGCTCTCCATTCAGAGCAAACAGAAACAATCGGTCGAAAAGACGCTTACGGGAATTGATCGCAGCAAGCCCACCGGCGGGGAATACTTTGATGCCGAAGGCTGGGCCGCCAACCCGGTAGCACTCGAGAAAATGCTGGCGGCGCTCGCGGCGTATGGTGCGCCGGTTGTGATCCTGGCTGGCGATGTGCACTATGCTTCGAGTTTCACGTTGGACTATCAAGCGAATGGGAAGCCGGCGGTGCGATTCCTGCATTTCACTTCTAGCGCGGCCTGCAACGCATGGTTCCCGCGAGTGTGCTCCTTTCTCTCGAGCATATCCTGGGCGCGAGGTTTATTGGCCTTGGAATTGCCCGCTAAGCGCTTCGGATGGAATGCCTCCAGTCCTTCCCCCATCGATTCCGTCAACAACGAATCACCGACGATGATAGGTCGCGTTCTGAGACATCCGGTACTCCTTCCGGCGAACGGATGGCGACACCATCATGTGTTCCAGCGTCCGCCGGACTGGCGCTGGGAACTGAACCAACTGTCAGATACGCGCGACGACGCCGATCGCCCGCCGGAAGCCCTTCCGTTCCCCTACTCGGGAACGGATCTCAGTACGGTCGGCGGACCCCCGACCGACGCGCTCTCACCCACGCCCGGCTCCCTTGGTTATGGCGCTTTGGCGCGCAGCCATGCTTCGTCGCTTGACCGGATGTTCCTAGGACGTGGCACGTTGTTTGCGAACAATTTCGGCCACGTGTTTTTTACACGCGATGCAAACGGGCTTTCCGTCTCGCACGAACTGCATTCCATTCGGCCGAATCCGGATCCAAACGAAGACGACGAACCGTACACCATCCACAAGAGTTCGACGGTTTCGGCAATTTCCGCCCTTCCGAACGGAATAGGCTAGCTTTGGCAGAAGACACGAAAGCCCGAGATCTATTCATTTCGATCCTGGCCGTCGTACGGGATCAGCTAGCCGGCGTTATTTCGCTCGTTGAGGACGACGCCGCCCGGGCGGACGCGTTTCAACAGCTCGGACTTGCTACTTCCAGTTCGGTGCCGGACAGCTCCTCTGCCCAGTCGGCGCTACGGACGCTCGACAAGCAACTCGCCGACGAAGCGGGTTTTGCCGCAACTGTGGCGGCTATTGTCGCATTGGCGGCCGCCGTCGCCGAAGTCGTGAAGGCTCCCGATGCCGGAGCCGCGGCCGAGGATATCGCCTACGGTCTGCTCCAGCTTTATTCCACAACGTCGATTCGAGTGCGGGGCCCGGAGGTGTGGGCCGTCTTCCGAGCGGCGGGTTTCATCACCGACACGGGTTTCGACTTCGGAGCGGTAGTGCGCTTCCTCGACAACACCGGCGCCTATCTCTCCGGGATTGTCGATGCGCCTGACGAAGAGAAGAAAGCGGACAACTGGTCGCTGCTTCTAGGTGCGGTCGCGGGAGCGCTGGCGATCATCTTCCCGAGCAGTCAGGACAATGAGTTCGATATACAAGTGCTCTATGGCTGGGATCCGGACCCTGCATCGACCCACCCCAATGCAGATACCGTGCTGCGGCGCATGGTATCCATCCAGGTGCGTCTCAACCAGAAAAGCACTGGAACGCAAGAGCGGCTCGTGCTGTCGATGGCCATCGTTCCGCCTTCGCATGGAGGTTGGGGGCTCTTCGGTACCGTGAGTGGGGGCGCGGCCTGGACGATTCCAATTGGAAAGCCCAAACCGCCATCGGACGAAGCCGCGCCCTGGGAGCTGAAACTCGAGGGCGCGCTCACCGACGGTGTCGAATTCGGGTTCGGAAATCAGAATTTCTTCCGGGCCGGAACGGCAATTGACCCGAGCATCAAAGCGACGTTCCGGCGCAGCGACGCTGCAAAGGGCGTTGTGTCGATCGGCAATCCCGCCGGCACGCACGTGGAATTCGACAAGTTGAGCATCACCGGAACTCTCGCGAGTTCCTCACAGAGCATCGTCTTGCAGACCAAAGGCAGCGCCCTGGTAATCGATTTTGGTGACGACGGTTTCCTGAGCTCCGTGCTGCCGCGGCGCATCCGACTGGAATCGGACCTCGGCATCGGGTTCGCCTCTAAACGCGGGTTCTTCATCGATGGCGGGACCAAACTAGAAGCAACGATCCCCATCAACAAGTCCGTATTTGGGATTCAGGTCGAGCACCTAACCCTCGGATTGCAGTTGATCGCGGATGGCTCGAACGGGCAGCTCGCCATCGAGCTGAGTGGGGCGATTGGTTACAGCGCGCCCGGCGGCGTTTTCAGCGGAAGTGTGGACCGCATCGGAATTCGGTTTGGCATCAAGCTTGGCAAAGGTGGAAACGCGGCACTGGGGGATTTGGGCGTCAGTTTCAAACCTCCGAACGGTGTGGGCATCGCGGTTAACGCAGGAATTTGCAAGGGTGGAGGCTACCTCTATTTTGATCCCGACAAAGGCGAGTACGCCGGGCTCGCGGACCTGAAAATTGGCCCAGTGGAGGTCAAGGCCATCGGCCTGCTCAGCACGAAATTCCCTGACGGCACCCCTGGATTCTCGCTTCTGCTGGTCATCTCGGTGGAGTTCGTATTCCCGGTTCAACTCGTATTTGGTTTTGGCCTCTTCGGCGTCGGCGGCCTAGTCGGAATCAGCCACGGAGTGGACACCGATCAACTCGAGGCCGGCCTGCACAACCACGCGCTCGACAATATTCTCTTTCCAGAGGATCCCGTTGCCGCCGCTCCGCGAATCCTCTCGACGATGCGCAGCGTGTTTCCGATCACGCCTCACGTGTATGTATTTGGACTGCTGTTCCGGATCGGCTGGCCGGCGACTAATTTTCCAAAACTGACCGTTACGCTTGGTGTGATTCTCGTCGTGCCCGATCCGATTCGCCTCGTTATCCTAGGCCAGTTCCGCATCGCCGTGCCGGATCCCAAAATTCCGCTGGTCGATTTGCGCGCCGATTTGCTGGGAATCATCGATTTCAATCAAGGCTTGATTTCCGTAGACGTGAGCCTCAACGACTCGCGGCTGGCCCTGTTTGCCATAACCGGCGACATTGTTCTGCGCGTGCACTACAAGGGCGGCGGAGATTTTCTGTTTTCCGCCGGCGGGTTCAATCCGCACTTTGCTCTTCCATCCGATCTGCCGCCGATCAAACGCCTGGCGATCGACATTAGCGGGAGTGCGAATCCGCGGCTACGGCTGGAAGCGTATCTCGCACTGACTTCCAACACGTTTCAGATCGGTGCGCGTCTGGAACTCCACGCGGCTGCCGGGCCGTTTGCGATCGACGGATGGCTGGGTTTTGACGCGCTGGTCCAGTGGAGTCCGAAATTCTATTTCATCGTCGAGATCAGCGCTGGAATTACGTTGTCCTTTGAAGGGAATACTCTCCTTGGTGTCACCCTAGACTTCACGTTGTCGGGTCCTGGGCCCTGGGACGCGGCGGGCAAAGCGACCATCACCATCCTATTCTGGGACGTGACGGCCCACTTCCACGCCAGTTGGGGTTCCAGCGACAACGCAGGGCCCCCACCATCGATTGAACTCGTCGGCTCGGTTGCAAATGCACTGGCACAACCGGAAAGCTGGGAAGGTCAGCTTCCCGCCGGCGGCGACGGCATCGTGAGCTTGATCAGCCGAGACCGCGACGGCGTCGTCGTCCATCCCCTCGGTGCGCTCACCCTCCGTCAGCGGACTGCTCCCATTGGTTTGAAGCTCGACCGCCTCGGCCAGGCGCCACTGACCAATGCACGTCGAGTGGACTTCGGTCAAGCGACGTTCGGCCCTCAGAATACACCTGCCGCAGACAGCACGCCGGTCACGGATAAGTTTGCAGCGGCTCAATATCTTGATATGAGCGACGACGAAAAATTGAGCCGGCCTTCCTTCGAGGATTTTGCAGCGGGGATGCAACTAACTCCGGTAGGAGAACTGACCGGAACAGTCGTCGAGACCGACGTCGCCTATGAAACGCGCATTCTGCATGGTCCGCGCCTGCAGCACCCGCCTTTGGCCTTTGCGTTCGCCCACACGTTTGCATTCGCCAATCTTGGCGCCGCTGGAACCTCCCAAGTCGCGCATGATGCCCGATACACCGTTTCGACGTCCGACGTTTCGCGAACTCCCGTTGCTGTCGGTTCGACGACCCTCACCTCCGTCGCTTCTTCACAGACGCTTGCGTCCGCCGGCATCGCTACCAAGATGACCTATTCGCTGGCGCGCCAGACCTTGGATCAACATCTGGCGGACCATCCCGAAGACGAAGAGCACTTTGTTCTGGTAGGAGCGCACGAGGTGAAGTCATGAGCGCGACCGGCGCGACGTACCGTTTTCTGTCTTTTGTGCGCGAGGGAATGTCGGGCGTCGTCTCGAGCGTCGACAACCTTAACAGTGGGGCGGCCATCCCTGCGCTTGCAACCATCGACGTTTCTGTGCCCGTGACCGGCGCAGAGTATCAAGACCCGACCCAGCCGAAACCGGACCAGGTTGCCACCATGCACGTCACCGTGCAGGGTCCTGGCGACGTCATCGGAATCAACCCCCGCCAGGTCATTCGGACTTTTCCGCGAGACCACACCACCAATGCCGAAACCACCATGTTCCCGGTAGTTGAATTTGATCGAGTGGATTTACCTTGGATGTTCACGCCCGCGGCGGCGAGAGCCGATCATCGGCTGCGTCCATGGCTGTGCTTGGTGGTAGTAAGGATTCAGGAGGGCGTCTCGCTTGGACCGCTGCCGTACAAGCCATTGCCGGTCCTGACGGTGAACGCGCCCGCTAGCGTGGCCAGCGAACTCCCCGACCCAGTCGATTCCTGGTTGTGGGCGCACGCACAGGTGGTGGGGCAATCGGGCGGTGCGCTAGGAACTGTGCTTAGCCAGCCCTCTTCTCTCACCTTGTCGCGACTAATCTGCCCGCGCAACCTGCAGGCCGACACCTCCTACCTTGCCTGCGTCGTACCAACGTTTGAAGTGGGCCGCAAGGCAGGCCTCGGTGAGCCGGTCACGCCCGCCGACGAGGCTGTGCTAACACAAGCGTGGACATTGGCCGCGGCGGCCGTAACCTTGCCTGTTTATTTCTCGTTCGCATTTTCCACGGCCCCCGCCGGTGACTTTGAATCGCTCGCGGAGCTCTTGCATCCGCTTCCGGCGCCCAGCACGCTTGGCCATCGCCCGATGGATGTGACTCGTCCCGGTTCCGGCCTTCCGAACATCGATCCGGTGGATGCCGCGACTCCCGGGGCCGTGTTCGATCTGCTCGGCGCATTGTGTGCTCCGGATTTTGTTGCTGCCCCTTGGCCGGATTCCGTGCGCAAACCATTCGCCGAGAAACTCGCCACCGACCTCAACGCTTCCCTCAATTTTGCGAATCCCCCAGCAACTACGCCGTCGATTCCGGGACCGGGCGAACTGACGGTCGGTCCACCAATCTACGGTCAATGGCACGCAGCGTCGCCCACGGTCACGGACTCGTCGCCGCTCTGGTTGCGGCAGCTCAATCTGGATCCCGGATATCGTGTCACGGCCGCGCTCGGAGCGGCGGTTGTTGAAAAGGATGCGGACGACCTAATGGCTTCCGCATGGAATCAAATCGGCGAGGTCGATCACGCCAACCGCATTTTGCGGCGTGCCCAATTTGGCCGAGAAGTGCTGGAACGATTCTACAGTCAGCATGTAACGCCAATGATCCAGAAAGAGGCGCTGCACTCGACCGCGCCGGTACACCAGCGCGTGCTTGTCGGTTCAGGGAGCACCGTCACGTCGGTAATCCGCGGCAGCGCGTTGCCTCGACCAGCCGTGACGTCGGCCATGCGCAGGGTGCTGCGGCAGCAGGGACCGATTGCCAAATCTTGGCGTCAGGCCGACAGTGCGACGTCCAGCCCCGCTTCGCTGGTGGTCCGTCTCGCAGCGGGTATGTTGGTGGCTTCACCTCCAGTTCTCACACCGGATGGCACGATCACTCTTTCGGATCCCATCCGGGCATTGGGATCGGATTTGGCGGGCGCGGTGGCCGCGCGAGTCGGCGCGCCGCAGCCTGGGCCCAGCGGACTCGCAGCTCATCTCTTGGTGCAAAACGAAATCATGAAATCGTCCGGACAGATGGCCACGCGCGTTTCGACCGTGACTAAAGCGCCTGTCGCGCCGACCTTCACTGTGCTTACAGCCGCTCAGGAATTAACCATCGGGGACATTATTGCCAAGCGCTCGACTTCCGTGCTCGCGGTGATCGGCACCAAAGCTACGGTTACGCCTGCGCTTCCGGCTCGATCTCCCATTCTGACTCCATCTCCGCTCCCTCCGGCCGTCCACGGTCCCAGCATCACTCCGATTGACATTCCTGCGCCGCATCCTTTGCCCCTGCCTTCCGCTCCCCAATTACCAATCGCCGATAGTAGCGACGCGGTTATGATGCGTTCGATCGCTGCTTCCTTCGCGCAACGAGTTGTTACCGTCGCGGACGGACCCGCGATTCCGCCGGCTCCTGTGCTGCCACAGGCGAATATTCAGACCTCGCTGCTGACTGGCCTTAAGCCCTCGGTCACGGTGGTGGCGCGCGTGCGTAGTGTGATCAGCATGGATCTGGTGACTCGCCCAGGCTTCGGTGCGACCGCGGATCCGCTTGCCGACATCATGGCTGCGCCGACGTTCACACGGCCGATGTATGAGGCGCTGCGCGATGTGGATCAAGACTCGCTCGTCCCGGGCCTTGATCAACTTTTGCCCAATACCATCACGCTGGTCGTTACCAACCCCGCTTTCGTCGAAGCCCATTTGATCGGCCTCAACCATGAAATGGCTCGAAAGCTCCTTTGGCGCGAGTATCCAACCGACCAGCGCGGAACTTACTTCCGACGTTTCTGGGGCGGCACTGATGATATTGGAGCGATACCCGGATTCGATCCCACGAAAGGTTTGGGCACACACACCACCGCAGGTCCCGTACCGAACCTCGTTCTCCTGGTTCGCGGAGAACTGCTGCGCCGCTATCCCAGTGCGATCGTGTATGCGATTCCTGCGAGCGGCGGAACCACGAACCCTAATTTCGATGATTCACAAATTGTCCTGCCGCTGTTCCGCGGCTCGCTGAAACCCGACGTGACGTTCATCGGCTTCCCCTTGACGGAGGCGCAGGCGCGGGCCGGCAGGCCGAGTCCCACCAACCCTGGAGTGACCGAAGATTGGTGGTTCGTAATTGCCGAGCATCCTACCGAGCCGCGCTTTGGGCTGCACAATGCCCAGTGGGATCAGCCGCTCTCTCCGTTAGCGAGCTGGAATGATTTGACCTGGGCACACGTGGCGAAAACGCAGGCGGAATGGAACTTGATGAGCCACGCTCCGACGGTTGCGCCGTTCCCTCCGCTCATCGGGGCGCGCATCGATGGAGTCACCTACGGTGCTGACGCGGGAGCTCAGGCGCACGTTACCTACCGAAATCCGGTGCGAGTGGCCATGCATGCACTCGACGTTCTACCGGTGGTGGCCCATGCCTGACCTATCCTCGCTCCAATCGCAAGCAGCACAACTGCGTAGTTCCGCCGACCAATCGCGCCTCGCTTTTAACGCTGCGGATGCGGCACTCGCTGAGGCGCAAGCGAACTTTACGACGGCTCAGCGAACCGGAGGCGACGTTGCGGCGTTGAAAGCCCAGGTCGATCGCGCGGCCCAAGCTCGAACTGCTGCGATGGCCCGCCGGGATCTTGCGGTCGCGGCACTCGGAAATCAGCTCGCGTCCTTAGTTGGGCAAATCGGCCCGGAAGCTCCCCTTGCCGGCCTCGATCCCCTGGTTCCGCTGGTTCTATTGCCTGTACGTCTGGAGACACGTTTCAATCCCAACCTGACGACGGAACTGATGGTGCGTATCATTCCCGATGACATTCATGGAGACAGTCACGAACCCGAGCTCAGTTCCACCGAAGTGGAAGCCGGTCGGAACTTTTGGGTTAAGGCTTGGCGCGCAGGAACCGTTGAGCCGGCGGCTACGACGGGAGAACAGAATGCTTGGGCGGAACTTGTCGGCGCAGTCGGAACCACCCGTGCGGCTTGGGTCGCAAAGGCCCTTACACCTACGAACCCGGGCGATCGTTCAGCGCAGCCCACTGCGGTCGGCACGCCTTTTTCCGTTGATCCGGTTTTCCCCACGCCCGCGCTGCGCGGCGGTACGTGGACACGAGCTCCGTGGACCACGGCGCTACCTGATCGCTGGGTGGTTCTGGCCTACAGCGGCGGCAAACGGATTGCGACTGTCTGGGGAGGTCCTGTGCCGGACCACGTACACATGGGCCCCGACCCGGCGGCAACGCCAGCTCCGGATGGGAGCGCCGGCGCGGGAACAGGAGTAGATTCAGGATTGGCTTGGGTCGTTGATTTCTCAGCAGCGGAGTCGATTGGTCTTGGAATCCGTGTCCCTGTGCCGGCCCAGGGCGGGCTTGATCGGATTTTCGCTTTCGGCGTGCGAGCTTCGCTGGAACCGGCGTCGAGCGCTGCGCGTTTGGCGAGCTTGATTGACGCGCATCATTACACGGGAGGATGCGCGATCGTCCCCCAAGGGACACCGACCAACAACACGCCCAGCGATCGCGCGGGCTGGACTTCCAGGCCAACCGCTGCAAGCTCGTTTAGGGTGGAACGCCGCCCGAAGCAGCTGCCCGCTTCGAGCAATGGCGGCCTCATTGCCGCCGCGTTAGGTATCGATCCGGCTTCCTTTTCCTCCGTGGACCATGCGCTCGATACCGAGCAGTCGGCGGCCGCCTCCATGGCCACTCTGCTGTGGGGCCCGACGATGGGTTACTTTCTGGAGCAGATGCTCCAATACCAGGGTCCAAACGCCAGTCAGATCGCGATGGTCCGGCGCCACTTCATCGATTATGTCCGCGGTCGCGGGCCCTTGCCGGCGCTGCGAATCGGGAATCAGCCTTATGGGATTCTGCCGGTGACTTCGCTGCAGCGTTGGAAGGCGTTCGATGAAGATCCAGTGACGACAAATATTGTGCCGATCCTGCGCGCGGCACAACCCTTCTGGGCCGTAGGCGCGACTTCCGTGCCGCGGCTTGGAGGTTCGGGCGATCTCGACCAGGATTTTGTGCATGCGCTCACCCTCTGCGCGCGATCGACTCTGCTGCAAGTGCGGACCGTGCAATCCACCACCTTCTGTCGGGAAACGCAGCCCCTGCTCGGTGCAGCAGCAAAGGATCCCTGCGCTGCCGCCGAAGCGATCGCAGACGCCGCATGGGCAGCCTTTGATTTACGCGGAGGGCTACTTGGCCATGGCTATCATCCGAGAGTAGCCGACGTGGTCTTTAGCGAGGACGCCGCCACGTTACGACTGCCGTTTATCAACGGAGATCCAGGTCCTTCGAGCTATCTCCAAACCCTGCGTACCGCGTCACTGACTCAGATTTCCAGCGACGCCACCCATGCATCCACAAGCACCTCGGTCCTCGCTACTCTTGCGCGCCACGCCGTGCTGTTGGCCTATGGAGCGGCAGCAGATCAGCTGGGTAGTCGAGCGTTGACGGGAACCAGCGGGAGCCCGCCTGTGCCTCCGTTTGCAGTTCGGCCGGAAGCTGAAATGTTCGGAGTCTCCGCGCAAGTTGCCGCCGCTAACCCGCGGTTCGAGGCGGCAACCATTTCACCGACAACGCAGCAGCTGTTTTCTCCCGTAGCTAACGTCACCGGCACGGCGACGGCTGCGGAGTACCTGCGTCTGGGTGTGGACAAGTGGCGCGTCGGCGTCGTCGATCCGTTCGTCGATCCATCGCTGTTTGAGATCGACAACGCTTTGGCGGATCTCGCCAATCGCCCGATCGATGAACTCGAAGGATTGCTGAGCGAGACGCTCGACGTTGTTTCGCACCGTCTCGACGCCTGGATCACCTCGCTGGCCACCCGCAGGTTGCATGCGCTGCGTGCACAACGTCCGAGCGCCGTTTATCTCGGAGGTTTCGGCTGGATCGAAGGCCTGGCGCGGCGTCCTTCGGATCCACAGGCCGCAGTGCCGCCCGGCGAAACCGGGCCTCTGGTGGCCGATACCGAAGGTGGCGGATACATACATGCACCGTCGCTGACACAAGCGGCTACGGGAGCCGTCCTGCGGAGTGCGAACATTAGCCACGCAAACACGACGTCGGCGTCGGACGGCGCGCTCGGAATCGACCTTTCGTCGCGGCGCGTTTACCTCGCGATGGAGTTGATCGACGGCGTTCGCGCCGGCCAACCACTCGGTGCATTACTGGGCTATCGACTGGAGCGCGCACTGCACGACGACTTTGCGTCTCTGGAACTAGATCGATACATCGCCCCGCTCCGTGCGATTGCACCCCTGGTGGCGAACGCCGTGACGCCTCCAAGCCCGGGACAAAGCGTCGAGGTGCTTGCGGCACGAAATGTCGTGGACGGGCTTGTCCTAGCCAAGATGGACCCAGGCCAAATTCGGATAAAGCTTGCCGCCGCAGTGACAACACCTCCGGCGAAGCCAGCAGAACTCGACGCGGTGCTTGGCGAGGTTGCCTCGATTTCCGATGCTGTCGATGGCCTGAGCGACCTGCTGCTGTCAGAGAGTGTCTACCACATAATTCAGGGAAATCCAACGCGTGCCGGCATGACCGTTGACGCGTTGAATCGCGGCAGTATCTTGCCCGAGGCCGAAGTGGTGCGCACCAACATTTCCGGAGCGGGTATCACGCACCGGGTCATGGTCCTGCTTCCCAGGACGTCGGATGCCGTCGCTGGCTGGTCGACCGTAGGCCCGCGAGGCGCCGCAGAAGCGCGCCTCGATGCCTGGGCGGGAAGACTGCTCGGCGATCCGGCGCGAGTCCGCTTGCGAATAGCCTATGACGATGCGAAGGGAAAGACCACTATTGTTGAGACGCAGCTTTCCACCGTCTTGGCAAGTGATGCTGCGCTGGCCGCAATCGATGTCGTCTACGACGCCAACGCGAGCGGCAACGGAACCTCGACTTTCGAGCAACGCATTGCCAATCGCGCGGCGATCTCTCCTCTACCAGGCGCGCCGGCAGCGTTCACAACCGTCCGGCCGGTGCGTGGCCGCGATTCGGCGTGGCCTTCGACGGCACTTTCGATCGACGAGTTCCTGACTCTGGCTGCATCGCTGCGTGCGGTAGTGGTCGGCGGCCGATACTTAACGGGCGTTGATCTGGGGCGGCCAGAAGACAAGCCGCAACCGGCAGTGGACACGGCCGAACTCGGCGCGCGCGCAACGGCCGCCGCCAACGCGCTCGAAATCGCTTTGACCAAGTTGAACGGACTGCTCGATCCCGTTCCGTCGACCGATGCGGTTGCACTGCTTGAGGCGGTCGAACTATTGTCGGCATTCGGGATGCTTCCTCCTGGGCTGGGCAGTAGCTCCCGGGACCTGCCGACGGTGCTTGGACAGGCTCGAGCGCTCGCTGCGATTGCGAGTTCGCGGCGAGCCGCCGTCGGCAAACTGCAGGCATTACCGCGCCCGCCAGTGGACCCGTCTGACGCCTACGATCTCGCCATTCTGGCCGTTGTGTTCGGAGAGGATTTCCGAATCCTCCCCGTGTGCCGTCCGGATAATGCTGCAGTCCTTGGCGCTGGATTCGCCGCAAATCCGAGTCTGCTGAATGGCGATGCCGGCAAGGCGTGGGAATGGCTGCGCCGGGTCTCGACGGTGCGTCCCTCGCCGGGACGTCTGGCAGAGGCCATGCTCTTCGCCCAAGCCTTGGGAACAGGCGAAGAAAGCGATCTCCGTGTGACGCAAGTCCCGTTGGTAGCGGGTGCGCGATGGGCGGGTTTGCCGCAACCACCTCCGTCGACTCCCACAACCACGTTCGTGGCGCACTGCTCTGCCGCACTGCATCCTTCGGACGGACTGTCCGGTCTGTTTCTCGATGAATGGACCGAAGTCGTGCCGGCGTCTACGCAAACGACCGGGATCGCCTTTCAAGCCGGCACCCCGCGCGCGCAGGCGCCGCAGGCGATTTTGCTGGCGGTTTCTCCCGACCCGGGGAAGCCGTGGGACCTGAATGCCATCGAAGCGGTGTTGACCGAAACGTTTGCGCTGACCCAGCAGCGCATGGTGGACCTCGATACATTGACGTGGGCTGGGCATTTCCTTCCAGCCACGTACATTGCGGACAGCGCATTCAACAGTACGCCGAGCATTCACTGGAAAGACATCGTGACTAACGCCACGAAAGCCTTTCAGACCGCACAGGTCACTGGAGGCGGATCGTGACCAACGCCGACATCATCAATTGGAACCGCCTTGAACCTCATCCGCGGACCGACGATCAGTCGGCCAGCGTTGCAACGGGCCTCGAAGCTCGCGTGCACGACCCGCTTTGGCTGCTCGGAAGGCAATGGCAATTTCGAGAGTTCGAAGGTGAGGATACCGGATCGCCGGTCTCAGTGAAACTACAATATGCGACTTCGCCTCTTTCGCGTTGGTCCCCTGGCGTTGATGACGCAGCGGCAAACGAAGCACTCGATTTCAGCAGCCAGCCCCTGGAGACCCTAGTCGAACGCGAAGGTTCAACATTGGTAGGACTTCGTGCCAATGCCGAAGCGGGTTTGCACTTCTTCACCCTTCTTGGTGCTCGTGGGCAAGACGGCCTGAAACCAGCATATCTTAAAGCGTATCCGTTGCCGGCGCCCACGGCCCAGGCCTCGCTTCTCGATCCTCAGGTGGACCGGCTCTGGGGGGTCATGGCCGGACGTGCACCGGATGCGGTAAAGCTCGCGGCCGATCTTGCCGCGTCACTGCAACCCAGCGCGGGAACCCCCGATCTTCCATCAATTCCCGCGGTGCCCGCCGCTGCTCATGACGCAGTTCTTGCCGTGGCGATGGATTGGTTCGCGTGGTATAGCACCGAAATTGGTGCCTCGAACGCGAACGACACTTGGGTTCCGGAACGGCTCGAGTATCGTTTTGCAGTCTCTGCTGTAGCGTCCAAGGGTTCCGGGGAGACTGTCCTGGCGGCACCTGATTATCGGGGAGACGGTCTGGATTGGTACGACTTCGTGCATCAGGCGGGCCGGTCCCTTGGAGCAACAAGCGAGTCGCCGACCGTTCAGAAGTGGACTGGCCTGCCGGCTCCGGTCACCTTCCATGGGATGCCTACGATGCGCTGGTGGGAGTTTGAAAACGCCGCGGTTGATCTCGGAGCGGTGGATACCGCACCTGACGACCTCGGGCGGCTGCTGGTCACCGAGTTTGCGACGGTATTCGGCAACGATTGGTACCAGATTCCGGTCGAATTACCTCTCGGTTCGATCACTTCCGTCGTTTCACTGGTGGTGACGGATAGTTTCGGGCAGCGCAAGCTGATCGAGCCGACGGGCCAGGCGCGCAGCAAAAGCGGACCATGGCGGATGTTTCACGTTTCGGAGGCGGTAGCGGGACGTGGCGCGGGAGCTGATCTTGAAGCCCTGTTTCTCCCGCCGGTGATTGCGATGCAAATGGATGGTGCTCCGCTGGAGGACTTGCTGTTCGCGCGCGATGAGATGGCCGATATGGCATGGGCCATCGAACGCCTGGTGGAAGGAGGAAGCGGCGACGCTGCCAACAGAGCCGAGGAATGGGAGCGCTCACTTGCGGCTGCCGCGGCCGCAGCTGCCGCCGCGGCGCCCACAGCGCCCATCGCAGCGATTCGTTATCAGCTCGCGACGACAGTGCCCGATCATTGGATTCCTCTCCTGCCGGTGCATGATGGCACGCCGCGTGGCGTTCGTTTGCAACGTGGTGCGATGTTGCATTTTGATTCTGGAGCTCCGGTAGCGGTCGAACCACTAGGTCGCCTTTTGAATGCGCCGGTAACCCCGCTACGTTTCTTCGAGGAAGAGGTGCCGAGGGAGGGTCGGCACGTGCAACGCATTCCGATGTTGGCGCGCTGGCACAACGGCAGGATCATCAGCTGGATCGGCCGTCGTTCTCGAGTCGGGCGCGGTGAAGGGTCGAGCGGCTTGCGGTACGATCGCGCTGTTGGTAGTGTGGCTTCGAACGTCTAGTCACGCGAAAAACGTTTCGATAAATTCTTGCCATTCGCGGGTATTCCGCCATTTGAGCTAGTTAGTGCCCGATCTTAACGTAGATTCGCATTGAAGTAACTTTCGCTCTCACCCGGATTCGTGTTTTGATCGTAGACGCGAGGATGGATCGCTCCAGTGCAGATCGTCGTCACCAAGCACTCCGGATTCAGTGCGGGCCGATTGCCGCCGTCGCGCCGCCCAGTCGGGCGCATCAAGTTGGGTTTGAGCGCGCTGCTAGTTGGTGCCGTGGCTATCGGACTTTTGGTCGCCGTTTTTGTGTTGGGATCAATCGTCGCTGCCGTCTTTCTGGTGCTCTTGGTTGTTTCTGTGGCCACTTTTCTGATCAAGGTGCTGCTCGGCCCGCCTCGTCCCGGTTAGCCTTCTCGTGCCCTCGCCCATCGCGCAGCCCGTCGAGCGTCTGCTTAAGACATTCAGTGAAAGAAAGCGCCGCGCCTCCCGGCACAGCAAATTGCGAGGTGGCAAGGGGCACGAAAATGGTTCGTTGACGTGGTTGCGCCGGATTAAACAGCGGTCAACCCTCAGAAAACGTACCTCTCCCGTTTTGGACTTTGGACGATGCGCCCCTTGGTGGTGTTCGCTGCCAGACCTCGTGCGGCCTGAAACTTCAGCCATTCTCTTGCTTGCGGATTCTCTGCAACCCTCGGATATCGTTCCCAACGAACGTCGGAAATCGAAAACTCCAGGGCCATTGATTCCTCCACGATACGTCTGGCCGGAGAACCAGCCCTATTCCACATAAACAATTCAGTGAGTCTAGTTGGGTTCGTAGGCAAAGACGCGGATCAACTGAAATCATTCACAGCCGCATTCTCGCTACTCCGAATTGCGTGGCGGCTTCAGCCTTTTTTGTGCATACGCAACAGTTACGAGGCACTTAGCGTTGTATTGCACCTCTTCAACTATTGGGAGGATCTCCTAAATTACAAGAACGGGAAATTGAAGTCGACAACCACGTCCAATTCCGCGAAGAAACTTCTTCCTTTCTTCGGACAAATCTATGGTCAATTGAGTGAGGAGTTTGGCCATATCGGCAGGCCGTTTGGTTACCACGGAGCTGGTTTTCTACGACTATATTGAAAACAGAATGTTCTGGAACAAAGAAGACATGCAAGTCCGACCGGGCCGTGAGCAGATGCTGGGCCAGAGCGCTTTGGATCGCTTCTGCCACCGCGCCCATCAGTTCGTCATCGAAGGCGACTCCTACCGGAAACGTACCGCTCCCGGAGCGACAGCGCCTCCGAAAACTGGCGGAAAAGCCACGACCTGAACCATGGGAGACTTCGAGAAAATGCAGCCACGGTCATCTCAACGCGCATCTATTTGGAATGCCGGAGAACCATACAGCCTAGTGGGTCAATATCAAAGCGAGAGTTGGAACTTGCATGCGGACTTTCCCAGGGACAATCTTAGAGGGACCCCTTTGGACTCTTAGTGACGGGTCAACCTGGCAGATCCGGCGCTGAGAGTAGCCCGCGGATTTGTGTACTAAAGTGGAGTAGGGGCTGGCCGACATGGTCAGGTCTCATCCTTAGGAGCCGCGTCCGAAGGAAAACTCTCACCGTCCTCATGACCTAGAATCGCGTATGCAAATTCGTGCGCGACCACCCTATCGACCGTGGATTGAGGCAGGCTCTTTAAGCGCGGCGAGAAATACACTATTCTGGTATTTGCAGTGTAGACAGGATGCACTAATCCGAGCGTGTCCTCCGATGGCGCAAGAACCCTGGTTTGTGTCGGGATGCGTTCCCAATCGGCGTCCGGCAATCTTTCGGCGAGAGTTCTCAACGCTCTCATTGTCTTATCTCTATCCGAGTCACATAGTCCGGCCTCTACGTAGGCACTCCAGACTGCTCGCATCGCCGCGAATTCTTGTTCTTAAATTCCATCTGACACCCCATCCTCCGATTTAGCCGAGATTGCCATTGCTATTCACCCACCGCGATTCCCTTCTCTGCGGGGCCTGCCACCATCTCAGGTTCCATCAATTCTCCATTTCGTACTGCGACAGTGAGGAATTTCTTGCTGATGCCCGTTGCTTTCGACACGTACTGTTTCCAGTCATTGGAAACACGTATCGGCCGGTTTGGATAATTGTTGAATGCCTTCTGCGCTTTTTTGAGCTTCCGTTCATGATCGCGTTTACGCTTGCGTGCATGCATATAACTCCCGGCGCATCGTCGTGAGCAATAGGAGCGTTCGGCACGATCATCTTGGGACGTGTACCACCTATTACATTTTGCACACGGCTCGCGGAGTCGGTTGTTTTTGGAATTGCGAAGGAGTTGCGCAAAGACCATGGCCGGAGTGTCTTGGCCATAAAAGTCAACGATCAGTAATCTTCCATTCGGCTCCATCGTTACATGAATTTTTTCAGTGAATTTCACCAGGCGTACTCGGTCTTTCGTTTCAAGCTTTCGCAGATCGTGTGTTGGCATCCAAGCGCGGACTATGCGACGTAGCCACATTGCATCGTCATAACCCCAATTCTTCTCCTTCCAATCTTGGAGTCTTTCGCTGGGGTCGTTCAGAATTCGACAGACGGTCGCGAGGTTTTCTGACTCTTCCATTTGCGTCATGGCGACGTAGGCCATTGAAGTGACTCTCAATCAATAATTGCGTCATACAATCTCTGTAGATCGTATGAATGGTCTCTTTGATAATAAGCACAATAAGCAGTAGCTTCGCGAAAGTCAATGGCAAGGAGGCCAGATGAAGAAAATCAATATCACGCCAGTTCAACTGGCAAGACAGAGGGGTCAGTCACTCGATTGGATCTACAGGCAAATTCGTCTCGGAAAGATCCCAGCAATTAAGAACGGAAAGGTCTGGGTGATTCCGCAGACTGCTGCACCTGTGACCGCGGAGAAGTAGCCGCGGTGAGTGGGAAAACCGTCGGAGGAAGTGATGTTTCAAAAAGGAGAGTTCACATGATTATTCAGATGAACGAAACAGATGGAGCGAAAACACGCACGTTGTGTTTTCAGAAGTTATGCGATGTGGCGAGGAACTCTTGCCGTCCTACTGGGTGGTACGCGGAGGGCAGGCGGTTTCCGTTGTGCGGGAATCACTCACACTCGCCGAACGGCGCATTATCGGAGAAGTCTTGATAGAAATGGGCGAGGCGAAATTCCGCGAAGCGGACGCACTCCGCGAATCGGCGCGGAGAAACTTCGGGAAGTGATCCACCGTTCCCCAATCGGCAGTTCGCGTTTCTCGCTTTTTAGTTTTGTGTTTGAGAAGGAGAGCGCCGCGAGCAACCCTGCAATGAGTTTTCGCGGCGCCTATAAGGATTTGACAATGAACGATCCGAACAGCCTGAATGTAGCACGGCCCCCCTCCGCTAACAAACTACAAAAATATTTCAGCATGCCGCAGGTGGCCGACAAGTGCCGCGAGATGGGCATCGGCAATGTGTCCCCGTGGATCGTGCGGACATGGATCGCGAGTGGCCGACTGCCTTACCTGAAAATTGGCCGGGCGTATTTTGTGAGCGTAGATGCGCTGGAGATTTTCTTGGCGAAGCTGGAAAGGAGGTCACGGTGATGATAGCGAAGACATGGCGCATTGCCGATAAGAAACCCGGCGAACCGCCGTTCGTGACGTGGGAAGCAAGGCAGATGTTTAACCGCACCTTACAGTTTATTTTAGATGATTCCACGCGCACGGACGGCCACGGAAGAGCCGTTACTCTGAATGCGCTTGATCCCGAAGTGCAAGAAATCGGCCCCCACGTCAGCTTGATGCTGCAGTTCTTGCAACGCTATCACGTCGTCTGGTTGCGCCAGAAACCTCCGTTTTACGAAGTGCGATTCCAGGAGCCCGTATTGTCAGAGTTCCTGGAGTGCGCGGCACTGGAACTTGAAGCCAGCCTGCTGGCATGGAAGCGGCGCCGGGAACTGCATCTTCAGATGCTGGCCCAGAAGAAAGTAGGTAAATCGTGAGCAAGGAAAAGCATAAGGCTGAATCGGATGAGTTGGAGCGGCTACTCAGGGAATCAGGAGAAGCCCGAAAGATTGCGGCGGCGTCCAGAGCTATTGCCGATCAAAAAGCGGAAGAAGCGTCGAACTATGCTTGATGGCTGATGAGCGAAAGAAGCGAGGAAAAACCGTGAGCGACGAAAAGCCAACGATCCCAACCTGTCTGCACTGCTCACGCAAATTTCCGTGCTGGAGTTTCTGCCGGAAACATTGCAAGGCGTGTTCGCTCGCGCCGCGCCCGCGCTGGGCAGCGGGAACAAGAACGGGCCACCCAGCTGCTATGCGCGTTTTGCGGAACTTGTTTCGAAGATCGGGCAGCCGTGCAGGAACACGAGCGGAAGTGCCCAAAATCTCCACTTCGCAAACATTTTCTGAAAATGCTGCGCGAGGGAAAAGTGAAATGAGTGAGCGCCCCCAACTTAGGATTGCCCAACGCCCTCCACGAATCCGCGAATCGCCGGATTTGTGGAACCTGCCGCCAGCAGGCGAACCGTGGGAAGTGCGTGGGCTGGAACTGATTGCGAAAGCGCGGCGGCAGGTTCTCGCCACGGCCCCGGACGTGTGGGACGAACTGGAGCAATTGAGTTGGCTGGAAGATTTTGTTCGTGGATGCCAAAGAGCCCGGCACAAAGAAATTTTTAGAGAAACGAGCACCCCAGTAGTGGTGTTGCGGCGCCATCGTAGTGAGTGAAAACCAAAAATGAAATACAGCGAACTTGTCCCCCGTTTGCAGAACGCGAAACAACTACGTGACGGTTCTTGGATGGCCCAATGCCCGGCTCGGTGTGTAGCAGACGGACTCTTCCTGCTCCTCCTTGACCGATGCGTAGTGGATCTTCCAAGGATGAGGCAGAGCGTGGTGACAATTTGCTTCTGTGTCATCCTTGGGGTCATCTCGTGGGTTTCTTCTCATCCAAATTCGAGCTACGACCACGGGTAGAGCGCCGCTTCCTGCTGCCGGAATCGGAGGAGGATGCCAGACCTCGCTACAGAGCTGCATGGCAGAGATACCGGAGACTACGTCTTGAGTATCCTCTCTCCATTCCCGGATTTCGTGTCGAAACACCCGGTAACCCGGCCAATCCAGGATTCTCGTGAATTCGTTGTCGCGCATTCCGCCGAGTCTAGCCGAACTGCCCCTCTACGGAAACCCGCTCTCCTATTGAGCCTCTACGAATTCCTGCTCAGAGCCGGAAAAACAAAAGGCCAATACAAGGAAGAGTTTCCGAGGGGTTCCACTGTACAAATCGCAGACCGTGCGTTTCTAGAGAATTTTCTCAAGACGTTGAAATTCCACCATAAGCTGGAACGTCAGCAATTAAACTACGCGAACAAAATTGCGAAGTTGAAATCGGTTGGTTTCTACCATGGCGGCACCGAACTCTACGAACTCAAAGGCGTGCCGCGCCTGTGGCACGAACAGTGCTTGAGGGCTTCAGTTTCACATCGCTGATTACATTGGGGAGACAAAAGTGCATCCGTTGAGGGCTTCTTCAACAGCAATTAAGAGATCTGTGGTGATTCGAGACTTTGAAACATAGGCAAGCGCTCCCGTTTTCAGAGCGGCTTGGACGAAATCAGGGTCGGCATGTACCGTCAAAAATACGATCTTCGACGAGGAACCCGATTCCCTCAGTCGATCGGCTGCCTCTATCCCGTTGAGTTTCGGCATCGAAATGTCAGTAATGATGACATCTGGTTGCAGGTTCCCGGCGGCTTCAACCAGAGCTTCACCGTCCTCCACAGCCCCCACAACGTCGAAGGTTGGTTCCAAGAGACCTCGAATTAACTCTAAAAGGTACCGATGGTCATCGGCCAGGAATATTCGCATTTTTCGCACTTCAGTAACCCGCCGAGCGCGGGGCGCCAGGTAAAAGCCTTCGTTTCCATGGCGAGATATTCCGGTTAGAGGCGAACAACCAAGCTTTTAATGGACCTGGCAACAACGCGTCCCATTAAGCCTAACCGTAGATAGACTCCCGAACACTGTCAGAAGAGACAGGACTCTGGCCGACTGACAAAGTAGCTTTTGATGCTATAGGCTGAGTTTGGCATTACGTTGAAGGCCAAGTTCGCCAACAGTCTGATAATCCTCGAGAAATATTTCACGTGGTAAACCCGCGATGCTAGGATTAGTACCTTCTGACCAACTTCGTTGGAGGGGTGATGGCGTGTAAGAGTTGCGGTTCCGAGAAGCAGCAATATTTCTCAGGAGAATTGTCGGTTGCTTTCCCCGCTATTGAAAAACTCAAACAAGCTCCCGTCTACGTCGTCCAGAAGATCCTGGTCTGCTTGAACTGCGGATATACCGAGCTAATCATTCCCACGGCCGAATTAGCGCAGCTCAGAAAAGGCACATAGGCACTTGGTTCTCGTCGAGTCAGTTTCAAGCAGGTCGCTTCTTTACGGCACAGGAGCGGGAACCGGAATTCGACCGGAATAAAGTTCCGTCGCAACCTGCGCAGCGCACTTGCCTCAACCCGCATCGGTGGGCTTATCAAGGAAACGTGGGGGCCGCACGTGAATCGGTGTCGACAACCGGTCTATCGACAATGGAATGACGGATGTCGTCACGTCCAAAGGTTAGACCACTGCGCGAACTTATGGGGCCGGTAGTCTGGCAGATTTGCGTACCCAATCACCACCCCCGGAGGGATTCCCACTCGCTTCGTTCATGCCGTCCTTGCGGACAATCGGCGGTTGACCCGCTGCGGTACACTTTCCGGAATCCGCCTCGAAACCTACGCCTTTTTGAACTGTACCTGTGCGCGCGATTTCAATTTGTTTTCCAATTCAGGGAAACGGGTCAATCGTAGGGGGTAATCTAGGAAACTGGCGATTGGGTGCTAAGCGATGCCAATTCAGCGTGTAGATTATCGTACAGCACAAGCCACAGACCGACGCTCTACCAGCCGAGCTACTCCCACCGCACTTTTCTAGTTTACCGCGACATCCGGCCGCTCAAAACAGCCGTCGAGTCAGGCCACTCACCTGTCTGGGTTTTGCTTAATCCGATACGCTCTTTGCTAACTAGCAACGACGCGCGTTTCTGTTCCGCTGGCGCTTACTACTGCTTGTTACACTCGCTTCAGGAATTGCGTCCCCGCGCATGAGCCCCCAATGACTTCGCATGAGACCGATCGTCGCCATCTCGAGCGGCAAATCCTCTACGCGCGCCCTATCATCATTCTGCTTTCCATTCTTGCGATTCTGGAGTGGCCTACCTCGCCGGCCAGTCATCGCTGCCGTATTTTTCTCTTCGCATATCTTTTTTACAGCCTGGCATTGATCGCGATCGATTTTGTGCTCAACACTCGCCGCGAGTGGTCCGCCCCGCTGGCCGTGGACTTCTCCCTGATCGTAATTCTCATTTATCTCAGCCCGTTCGCCGTCCCCATCTGGTTTCCATTTCTGTTTGCATCGTATGCGGCAGGCAGCCGCTGGGGTTTGCGTACCGCTTTCCCCATCGCCGCCGCGTTGGCGCTGATCATCACTTTGCTCAACGTAGTGCAGCGTGAAGCGCACGGCTTCCATCTCATCACCTGGATCGCGATTGTCGCCGCGATGTTTGCTTCCGGAGCTGGACTGGCGTTTCTAGGCGATCGCAGCAGCCGCTTCGCTTCGCAGAGCCATTTTCTTTCTTCCATCACGGCTACCATGCAGGTCGAACAAGGACTGGCGGAGTCCCTGCGCCTCTTTCTTGAAGAACTCGCACAGTCGTTCGAAACCGAGCAGGCGTTTCTTGTTTTTCGCGATATGGATCTCGAACGCATCTTCCTTTGGCGGCTAAAGAGCGGCGAAAGCGAACGCCTATCGCCGGACAGCTTGCCTCTTGCCCGCACCGATGGTTTTCTCCTCGACGACATGGACGCGACAGTTTGCTGGAATTCATTACAAGGCGCAGGCTCTGGCTTCGGCTGGGACCGCCGCAACAACCGCAACATTGGTAATCTGCCGCGCCTGCCTGGCACTACGCAGCAAGAATTCGGCATCCGTTCTTTTATGACGGTTACCTTTGATCAGAATGACAAACCCGCAGGGCGCCTGTTCCTGGTTAACGGCAAGCGCCCCAACGGACCCTTTCACAAGGAAGATCTCGCGTGGCTGGAGCGAGTTGCTCTTCACGTCGCACCGTCACTGGAAAATATTTTTCTGCTCAGGCACTTGCGTGCTCGCGCCATTGAAGCGGAACGCTCCCGCATCTCCCGCGACCTGCATGACGGCATTTTGCAAACACTGCTCAGCATCGAAATTCAGCTGGACGTGCTGCGCCGCCGCGTGGCGTCATCTCCTGATCACGCCGAATCCGCCCTGGCTGGCCTGCAACAGACCGTGAAAAATGAGTCCGCCGAACTTCGTCACTTCGTCACCGACCTGCGTCCCGTTCGCGTGCAGTCCGCGGATCTGGTTGACCTGATGCGCGGTTTCGCCGAGCGCTACCGCAACGAATCCAACGTAGCCCTTGATTTGTTGGTGGATTCCGCCGATTTGCACGCTCCTGACCGCGTCTGCCGCGAGCTTTTCCAGATTTACCGTGAAGCACTCAACAACATAAAAAAGCATGCTAAGGCTACCCATGTCGTGGTAAAACTTTCGCAGGACGACAGCCGGCTGCTTCTGGTCGTAGACGATAACGGTGAAGGTTTCAGCTTCGCCGGGAAGTTTACTGGGGATGAACTCGACCGTCTCAGGCTGGGTCCCATTTCCATCAAGGAGCGAACGCGTACCGTCAACGGGGATTTGACTGTGGAGTCGAACCCGGGGCATGGGGCACGTCTGACGATTGAGATTCCGCTGAGCTGACGGGGTTTGCGCCCTGAGTTAAAAAGCTTTTAGAGTTTATTTTCAGTAGTTTCGACATAACTATGGCGAAGACAAAACAACAAATTCGGGTTCTCATGGCGGACGATCATGCGATCTTCCGCGACGGCTTGCGTAAACTTCTCGATGGCGACGAAGAAATGGTCATCGTCGGCGAAGCTCAAAACGGCGCCGAATGTATCAAGCTGCTTGCTAAACTCAAGCCCGATATTCTTCTGCTCGATTTGCGCATGCCGGACAAGGACGGCTTAGCCGTCCTCGAAGAAGTCAATTTTGATCAACTGCCCACCCGCGTTATCGTTCTGACTGCCGCCGAAGATGATCGCGATGTAGTTCGCGCCATGCGCCTCGGCGCCCGTGGAGTCGTCCTGAAGCAATCCGCCACCGATCTTCTCGTCAAGAGCATTCAGCGCGTATATGCCGGCGAAATCTGGCTCGACAATCGAATGACTGCCGAGGTCATGAAAGCCTTCTCGAAGTCCTCCGAGTCCGGTCCGCGCCGTGAAAAACCTCTTCTTTCCGATCGCGAAAAAGAAATCGTTCAATTAGTCGCGCAAGGCTTCCGCAACAAAGAAATCGGCGAAAAACTTTTCATCTCCGAACAAACCGTAAAAAATCACCTCCACAACATCTTCGACAAATTAGGCGTTTCCGACCGCCTAGAACTAGCCCTCTACGCCATCCACCATCGCCTGATCGATCACACCTAGCCGATTCCTCTGGCCTGTTGTAGCGGCCACATTCTGTCCACCGCTTGTCGTCTTCGTAGTGGCCGGCCTTCCGGCCGGTTCTTTCGCGCAACCTATTTATTCAGCAGGCTTCGGCCACGGCGGCTGAACGAGAATCGGGATGCCAGCGACCGCCGCCGCATTGGGAACCTTGACAGCAAGATGTTCTGCCAGAAAAGCGATACGGTCGCGCGTGGCTTCGGCATTCAGGGCGTGCGGCGCTTCATAAATCTTGAGCTTCTTGGGTTGGCTGACGATCTGGAAATAGCGCTTCGCTGCTTCCGCATTCAAAAATGGCTCGTCTGTCGCGTACTGCAAAAACATAGCAGCCGGTGCGGCATGCGAGACATATTTCCCAGCGTCCATCCACGCAAATTTTGTCATAAACGCGTCGAGTTTTTCCGCCCCGACCTTCTGCCGATACTCCTGAAATCCTTTTGTCGTTTTATCCACCTCAATTGAAAGATCGCCCGCCATGATCACAAAGGCTTTGAAACGCTTGTCGATTCCGCTCAGGAAGCCACCGGCAGTTGCGTCACAGCTGTGTCCGACGTAAGCGATGCGTTTGAGATCGACGTCCTTGCGCGCGACAAGAAGATCGGCGCTCCGTCGCAGGTTTACGTCCTGTTGCACCTCGACAGCGATCTGCTGCTCGTTGATCGGCGCATTATCTTCCACGAAGCCCGGATGCACCCTCACATGGTCAGGCAGCAATGAGAGAACGCCGGAATGCGCCAGCACCATCGCTTCATCGAGAAATTCACTGCGGTTCTTCTTCTCAGATCCCGGCATGCACCAGTGCCCATAGATCACCGCTGGAAAAGGCCCTTTTCCACGGGGCACCACCAGGTAAGATGTAACCACGCCACCGTTCGGTCCGACTGCCGCGCTTCGATCGCCGACAGGGCTTGAAAAGGAGATGTCGTAAATTGTTATCCCGTCGCGCTCTTGCATTCCTGCTTGCTTAATATCCAGAGGCGCGCTTGTGTCATAGTCCCAATGCTGTAACAGTTGGTTGTAATCCTGCGGCGGCAAAACCAGAGGCAGCAACAATAACGCCAGACACATCAAAATCTTCATCGTCGACTCCGTTTTAGTTTTTGTGAACTACGATCGGCACTGAACGCTCCTCAAGAAGATTCAACCGCTCGCGGGCTTCCGTCAACCCGCCATTCCCTTCCAACGCCTTTCGATACTCCGCCTCCGCCTCCGTCAATTTCCCGGCTCCTTCGAACGACTTTCCCGCCATCAAAAACAACTGCGGCGCCGGCCTCAGCCTGGTAGCAGCGACAAAATCCACCCCAGCCTCCTCATATCGCCCCAAATTAAAAAACGCCTGCCCACGCCCTGCGCGTCCGGCAAGCGAATTCGGTTGCAACTTCAGCAATTCCGAGAACGCCTGCTCCGCTTGCTGATTCTTGCCGAGGTCCAGATACGCCGCCGCTAGATTGTTCAGCGCTCGTGATTTTTCTTCTCTCGTCGTTGCCGTACGTAGCGCCTCCTGCAGTTCCGGCAGCGCCCGCGAGTTGTCTCCGGCCTGCGCCAGAGCGTAGCCGATGTTGAAGTGCGCAACGAACAAATCCGGCGCCAGCGACTCGGCGATTTTGAAGTGTTCAATGCCTTCGTCGGTGCGCCCGCTATCCAGCAACGCGGCCCCAAGATTCGTTTCGATCCGCGTATTGGCAAAAGGAATGACCTCGCGCGCGTGTGAAAACAACGTCACACTGTCCCGCCAATAGCCGATGTTGATCACCGTAACTGCGCCAAGGGCAAATACGAGAATCGCAGCCACAGACCCCTGCGCCGCTGCAGGAATGTGCCAACGTTCCGCTGCTTCACTCAACTCCCAAACAATCATCACGAACAACCCGATTAACGGAATGTACGCATAGCGGTCCGCCATCGCCTGCAGCCCCACTTGGACGATTCCAATCACCGGCAGCGACGCCACCACGAACAGCGTCCAGCCGAAGACCAGATATCGCCGGTCGCGATTCCGCCAAACCACTGCTGTAATCGCCAACAGCAATACGGCTGCAGCCAGGATTGCCCACGTCGCCAGCCGGTTACCGGGATGCGGGTAATAATACGAAAGCCCGCTCGGCCAAAACATCTTGCCAATATATTTCGCATACGAAACAATGGCGTTCCCGATTCGCTGCTGCATCGACAGCGCAGTCGTACTGGTCATGGCCTCGCCGCGGTGCTGCGCGACAACGGTTATCCAGGAACTCGCAATGCTCATTGCCAAAAGCGGGATCTTCTCTACCAGCAACTTGCCCGCGCGTTTCCAGATTTGCGCATCAGGGATCGAGAAGGGAACTGCCATCCGCTCCAACGGCCAATAATCTAGAATCAGCAGCACCACCGGCAGCGTCACCGCCATCGGCTTGGCCAGCAATGCTAGCGCAAAGAAAAATACCACGGCGACGTAACGTCGTAACTTCTGCGCGTAGGCCTCTGGCGTGCGTGCGTACCATCCATAGCACGCCACCGCCAGCAGCGAAAACAGCATGCTCAACACGCTTTTGCGCTCGGAGACCCACGCCACCGTTTCCACGTTCAAGGGATGCAAAGCGAATAGCGCCGCCACGCACAAACTTCGCCACGGAAAGCCACTCGCTCTGTTCAGCAGCAGAAATACCAGTACTGCATTGATCGCATGTAGCATCACGTTCACTGCGTGATGCCCGGTGGGATTCAATCCAAAAACCTGGCAATCCGTCATGTGCGAAATCCAGGTTAACGGGTGCCAATTCGCCGCCTCAATGCTTCGAAACGCCCATCCGACATTCCGCCAACTCAGTCCCGCTTGCACATGTTCGTTATGAGTGATGTAAACGCCGTCATCAAAATCAACGAAACCGTTGTGAATCGCGGGGTAGTAGACTGCGAGCGTCGCCATGGCAAGCAGCGCAGCCAACGCCCAGGCCGGCAAATGCCACCTAGCGTCGGCCAAGCCCGTAGTAGCAATCGTTTTCCGCTGCCTCAAAACCTGCGCCATCCCCTTACTTGCCCTCTCAAACAGGATTCGAATCGCTTCGTGTATCAGCGGTTTTATCCCCCTGCTCTTTCTTTCAACATCATAAGCCACGCATCTCGTCCCCAATCGCATCCCTTGCCCAAGTGTTCCTCGTCAGCACGCGAACCATTCTCCAAATAGGTGACTATCGGAAACTGGCCACGCCCAAAAAGGCCCAAGTAAAACGCCCCGATAGAACGTTTGTTCCACTTTTCCGCTTTGTTCTAGTACCTTCGTACCGTCCGCTACCGAACATATTTTGTATCTCTTGGCCTATTGTTCCCTGTACCTGCTACAGCTACACTCATCCTTCATCGAGGAGGTTCTCCCTTGTCGGGCTCTGAACGCCGTACCACCCAACGCTTTACCATGCGGCTCCCCCTTACGGTCCGTTGGACCACCGGAGCAGCCGTTGGGGAAACCAGTACAGAATCCCGCGACGTCAGCTCGCGTGGGGTCTACTTCTACCTCGGAAAAGATGTGAAGGAAGGTTCGCCCGTTGAAATCCTTCTGACGCTTCCCAACGAGATCACTCTCGCAGGTCCCGTCCGCGTTCGCTGCCTTGGCCGCGTACAGCGCACCGAGTCCCGCGATGAAACGTCGGTTGGAGTGGTAGCCGCCATCGAACGCTACGAATTTCTGCGCGGCGACGAAGAAAAGTAGCGAGTTTCAGGTCTGTGCTTGCAGACCCTGAACTGAAAAGGTTTCCCGGGTCCCAGGGTTTGTATTTACCCTGCGCTGAAAAAGTCCCAGGGTTTCGGGGTTTGTTCTACAAGCCCTGAGATGAAGAAGTTGTATTTACAACCCTGAGCAAAACAAAAGTTTTGACGGTTTTTGCATTACCACACAATTTTCTTGCTCGCTCACTGCGGAGGCGGGCAGGATAAAGCCGGGGCTGCCTTGGCCCCTCAGCGAAGCGCCCCGGCATTTTTTCTTTCCTTTCCCAGTTTCCCACATTTGTAATTGCGCTCCGCCTTCGTCTCGCGTAGCGGCCCCCGATCCGATCGGGCGCGCCTTTGGAGTGCAGCAGCGCGGCTGCCGCTTTTGACCCACCAGGCCCATCTTCAAATCTCGATTTATGTGGCAGCAGGTTTATCGCGCTGCTCTTCGCCTGCATAGCCGATCGCTTCTCCAAAAAGTATTTGCCGTGCTGTTAAACGTGATGTTGTGCGGACAGCCATCGAAAATCGCTCGATAGCGAGTGGACTGTATTGCCCTAGCAATGCTGGACACCGCGCGGCGAATTCTAAGATATTGAACGCTCGATCTCACCCCAGCCACCGCCATTGCCGCGAGGATCAATCCCACAGCAAGCGTCATCGTCAGTTCCAGTAGAGAAAATCCCGAATTCCTGCGCCACTCGCGTCTGCTGAATCGGTAACGTATCCATGTTTCCCGAATGATGGGCACCTGTTCTTTCCGTCATCTCCTTCGAACACGCCGCCGGCAAGAGATGCGCTGCGATCTTGCGAACGCAAAGTAGCGAACACATCCGCCCGCTCCGCAACGGACCGTCAGACCAGTTTCGGCGCGGTTTTTGCCCTGTATTCGCGGCCTATCAGGACAGCAAACCAAAGTTCTAGGAATAGATATGGATTTCAGGAACGGAGCTAAAGCTAGGTAACCCAGCAGCTTGCAAAAGAAAAAAACGATGCGCGCTGACTCGCCGCCGATGGAAATCGAGTTCCACAGTGGCTGGCCCAAATCACGATGTTACATTTGCGCCTCCTGACCTTCAGGGCAGGAGACATTTCCCAGCCAGTCGGCGATTATGAGCACTGCATCGCAGGTTATGCCCGTCCGCCAAACCGGGACCAGGAAAAGATAGGGGAAAGCTTATGCCGGAAGTGTCGGCGCAAGAACTATTGTCGCTCGCCAAAAACTCAACCGGAAACCAAACCGAGCGGATGGCCACACCGGAAGAGTTGTACGCGCTCAAGCGTATTGCAGAGGTTGAGAACGCTCTGGCGGAGCTTGCCAGAGCGGAGAATTCGTCACGGGCAGACGTCGCCACCGCAATAGAAATTCCCGCGCAAATCGCATCGCCTGAGCCGGAACATTCAACGATCGCAATTGCCGAAGCTGCTGCCCCCATTCACGCCGGCACAAATATCGAAAATCCGTCCGTAAATAAATTGTCCGGCGAACTGAATTCATCCGAAGAAAAACTGGCCACAGCCGAGGCTGAAGAATCCGCACTTCCATCCGAACAGACCGGGAATCCAGACACCACAACGCCCGCTGCAGAAAATTCCGGAGGCATGGTCGGCAGTTGGATGCTCGAATTCGCTGCCATTCTCGATCAGCACCGCATCTGGGTGGAATCGGGCGGTGAAGCGGGAACCAAAGCCGATTTGTGCGGTGCGAATCTTGAGAACGCCGACCTCACCGGCGTAAATCTGCAAGGCGCATTCCTGCAACGCGCCAATCTGCGCGGCGCCGACCTCTCCATGGCCAATCTACGCCACGCCTCGCTCGTCCAGGCTGACCTTGGCAACGCAAATTTACTCGGAGCAGAACTGCGCGGCGCAAATCTGATGGGCGCAACCTTATATGGCGCTGAGGGCCTATGGCTCGGCCGCCTGGGCGGCGCAAATTTATACGACGCCATGCTGCCGGAAACGATTTCTTCCATCGACGGTTCGAAAGCCGTCTGGGAAGCTACTCGGAGCGCCCGCTGGTTTTACTTCCTGATGCTTACGGTTTGCGGTTTGTTCACCCTTTGCGTTGCCACCACCACCGACCCGCGGCTCATTCTCGACGGCCAGACCATTCCCATCGCTCGCCTCGGCAATATTTTGCCCATCAATGCTTTTTATTTGATCGCACCGATCTTCCTTGTAGTCCTCTTCGTCCGATTCCAGTTTCTTCTTCTCCGCGTGTGGAGCAGCATGGCCGCTCTGCCCGCGGTCTTCCCTGATGGCCAAACCGTCGAGCAGGGCGGTCCCTGGTATTTGATGGGGCTCGTCCGCCGCCATTTCCGCTGGCTGCGCGAAACCAAGACCCCCGTATCCTGGTTCGAAAATGCGATTGCCACGCTGCTTGCCTATTGGGCGGTCCCGGCAACCATTGCGATTTTCTGGATGCGCTATCTGGTCCGTCAGGATATGCGCGGCACTTCCTTGCACGTTGTGTTTTTCGTCTTAAGCGTTAGCGTAGCCACCGGCCTGCCTTCGCTAGTCAGCCGTGTCATTCGTAGCGGCGAAGTTCGCCGTACCACTCCGCGCACCGTGGCCCGTATGGCGTTTTTGACGCTGCGCGCGCCAATTGCATTTGGCCTCGCCCTGCTATTGCTTTCCTGCGGTGTGATTCTCGGCATTCCCGCCGATTCCGACGCCTCACGAAAATATTTCAGCGCCAGCCCCCGACGCTGGGCCGCCGAAGCGTTCCGCCTCGTCGGCTACCGTCCCTACGCGGACCTGATCGAAGCCACGCTCGTGCCTCCGCTCGCTCGCAATGCCAGCGCGTCTTCTTTCAACGCACTGATGCCGAACGGATCTTCTACAAGCGCAAATGCGAACGCTAACGAAGCTCCCGGCGAAGGCGTCGGCGCAAAGCTCAACGAAAACAGTCTCCGCTACGCCAGAGGTTATCGCGCTGTGCTTTCCGGTGCCCGCCTCTGGCGCGCGGATCTGGTCGGCGCATACTTGACCGAAGCCGATTTGCGTAACGCCAATATGCGTGAAGCGCATCTGCGCGATGCGGTGCTGGACCACGCGCGCGCGGACCACGTCTTGCTCATCTCCGCTGATGGCACCAATGCCAATCTCACTGGCGCCGATTTGCGCGGAAGCGACATGACCTACGCCATTTTTGAAAACGCCAGTTTTGCCGGCGCCAAACTTGGCGGCGCATCACTCTATGGCTCGAATTTGAAGCACACCAACTGGCTGCGCGCCGATTTGACTCGCAGCGACATGCGCGACACACAAATGCAGGAAGCGGGGCTTTCTCTCGCTAATCTCGAGCTAACCGATTTCTCAGGCGCAAAACTCGCTGGCGCGCAATTCGGCGGCGCCCAATTCAAAGGCACCATCCTCCTCGGCGCGGATTTACGCAACACAGACATGCGCGGTGCAGCCTTCCCCGGCGCAGTCCTGCGCGATGCCCCCATTGACGGCTCCCAACTCGACGGCGCTGACTTCCGTGGCACCCTCGGCCTCACCGCCGCACAGGTTTGCTCCACCCGCGGCTGGAGCACCGCCCAATTCGACCCCGACATCCTGCTGGCGGTGCAAACCCAATGCGGAACCGTTCACTAGACGCGCTATCCTTGAGCTGCCCATTTTCCCCAATTTTTCCCACATCACTTCATCAGACCGCTTCCTTCCAATGGTATGATCTCGGCACTTATTTCGGAGATAATCTATGCGCCCAATTTGTTTGATGATGTTTTGCTCTGCCTTATTCCCCTGGGTTGCGGCCGCACAGGACCCCGTTGATCCCGTCAAATCGGCCATCGCGCAAGGCGATCTCTATCAGTCAAAGCACAAGTACGAACTCGCGCAAGACGCGTACCGCAAGGCTGACAAGCTATCGCATCACACTTCCGCAGATGCTTATCTGAAGCTGTCGGCAGTCGACAGAAAGCTAGGCGATTTTTCATCGGCACTCGACGAAGCGAAGAAGGCGCTGAAAGCCGCAGGCGATAACAAGGCGTGGGCCACGCAGGCACATCTGGTACATGCCAATCTCCTGGTGCAGATGTCCTCCAAACCTGGCGACAGAAAATTGAAGGAAGCCGAAACCGACATTCGTCAGGCGCTTTCGCTGGACCCATCAAAGGCAGTCGCACACTTCAATTTAGGTTACGTGCTTCTGAAGCAGGAAAGAGACCCGGAAGGCATCTCTGAATTGAAGACGTACCTGGCCGCGCCCGATGCCAGCCGAACCAATTTGCTGCAAGCGCAGCGCATGATTGCCAATCCCATCCGTGCCAGGGAGCCGTTCGCGCCGGATTTTTCATTCACCTCGCGCGAAAAACAAATGATTTCAAATTCAGCCCTGCGGGGAAAAGTGGTGTTGATGGATTTTTGGGGAACCTGGTGTCCACCATGCCGCGAATCCGTGCCGACGTTGCGCGAACTGCAGAAAAAGTATGCTGGCAAAGGGTTTGAACTGGTTGGCGTAAGTTCTGACGACGACGAAGACGTCTGGCGCACTTTCATCGATGCACAAAAAATGAATTGGACTGAGTACATCGATTTGTCCGGCGAGGTGCTGGAAGCCTTCAAAGTTGAATCGTTCCCGACCTATATCGTTTTGGATAAAGATGGCGTGATGCGCTTCCGCCAGTCCGGGTTTGGAGAAGGCACCGCAGCAGAACTGTCAGATGCCATCAACAAAGCTCTGAAGCGGGTGTCTGATCCAAATCTGGCCGCCGTCGCCGCGAGCGCAAAAGAAAAAGAAGTTTCTGCGGCAAACGACGCAAACAGCTCTGGAGTAGATGGAGTCGTGTCGGATTCGGATAGCAGCCGGACGAAGTCCTCCGATGTTGAAACCAGTCCCGCGTTCTCTGGCATCGAAGGCGGCCAGGTCTCCGGAGTTACTTACAAGAATGAAGCGCTGAGTCTTGCGTATGAGTTTCCGCGAGGGTGGATTGCAGCAAAGCCCAATGTGCTGCACGCCTTGAATGAAAAACTGGAAGCGGGAGCCAAGGCATCGTTACTGCAACAACATCCCGAAGCCGCGGGAAATCTGCGGATCATTACTCCCAAGCTCGTTTTCTATGCCTCGCGCAGAGGCGACGGAGATGGCCAGCATCTTTCGTTCCCGTGCGTTCGCATTATGGCTACACCCTCGCGCGCAACTGCACTTCAGGTGGATACATTTCGACAAACCACCGACGCTATGGCGACCGCCTCCGGATCAACCGTGGCGTCCGCCGCCGCTGAATATCGTGTGAAAGATCACCCATTCTTGCGCGCGGATTTTGAGCGAAGTATGGGCGGCCAGCGCATTTTTCAAACATACGTGCAAACTCTTTCGGAGGATTATTTGCTTACCATAGAAATTTACGCATTATCAGGTGATGACAAAACCGTGGCGATTGATTCGCTTCAGAAAATCGTGATCGACGAGTAGCAAGCCGGAAACGCTTACTGTTCTTCGCCAAACAACTTAATATCCGCCGGCCCTTCGTTCAGCGCCGTAGCCTCGCGCCCCTGTACCAACTCCCGTATTTGCTCCACGATATCCGGATTGGCCAGCGTCGTTATGTCCCCGGTATGCATGCGGTTTGAAATCGCCGCCAGCACCCGCCGCATGATCTTCCCTGAACGCGTCTTCGGCATGTCCGGCACCACATGAATTCGTTTCGGCCGCGCGATTTTGCCGATCATCGTTTCAATCGTCTGCGTAACTTTATCGATGATCTGCTTGTTCGTCTTCACCCCGGGCTTAATGGAAATGTAGACTTCCGGCACGCGCCCCTTAATCTCGTCAACCACCGGCACCACCGCGGCTTCCGCAATTTCCGGCACCGTCAAGCACGCTGATTCAATTTCCTTGGTGCCCAGCCGGTGTCCCGCCACATTGATCACGTCATCCACACGCCCCAAAATGCGGTAATACCCGTCCGCCGAAATCATCGCTCCATCGCCCGCAAAATAAGGCCAATCGCGCCAGTCCGTGCTCTGAGGATTCTTGCAGTACTTTGCGTAATACTGTTTCGTGAACCGTTCCGGATCGCCCCAGATCGTCTGCATAATTCCCGGCCACGGATTGCGTATACAAATATTCCCTGCGGCATTTTGTCCCGGCTTCACTTCTTTTCCGTTCTCATCCCAGATGACCGGATAAATTCCCAGCACCGCGGGCCCTGCGCTTCCGGGTTTCATCGGATCAAGCGCCGGCTTCGTGCTGCAAAGAAATCCACCGGTTTCCGTCTGCCACCAGGTGTCGACAATCGCCGCAGTACCTTTTCCAACCACGTCGTAATACCAGCGCCAAACTTCCGGCTCGATCGGTTCGCCCACCGTCGTCATATGCTTGAATTTGTAGTTGTACTTCGCCGGCTCGTCTGGCCCAGCCTTGCGCAACATACGAATCGCCGTCGGCGAAGTGTGAAAAATGTTGACGTCCAGCCGTTCCGCGATCCGCCACGGCCGTCCCGCATCCGGAAATTGCGGCACACCTTCGTACAAAATGCTGGTCGCCGCCAGCGCCAGCGGACCATACACAATGTAGGAGTGTCCCGTGATCCAGCCAATGTCCGCCATGCACCAATAAACATCGCCGGGATGAATGTCCTGGTAATACTTCGATGTTCCCGCCGCATACGCCAGATATCCGCCGGTGCGATGCTGGCAACCTTTCGGTTTGCCAGTTGTTCCGCTGGTGTACATCAAAAACAGCGGCGCTTCCGCATCCTGCGAAACCGGCTCGACGAGCCTTCCCGCATAATCCTTCAGCACTTCATCCACAAAAAAATCCCGTCCCATCACCATCGGCGCTTCCGAAGAAGTTTTTCCCAAGTACCGTCGCCACACCAGCACCTTATCGATCTCCTGCCCTTCTTTTTTTGCTGTTTCGATCGCCACGTCCGCATTGCCTTTGTGATCGATCCATTTTCCATTCCGCCAGTACCCGTCGGCATAAATCAAAATCCGGCTGCCAGAATCCGCCGCGCGCAGTCCGCAAGCCTCACCGCTGAATCCTCCGAACACCACTGAATGAACCACGCCCAGCCGCGCGCACGCCAGCATGGTAATCGGCAGCTCCGGAATCATCGGCATGTGGATCGTCACACGATCCCCGGCCTTCAATCCCGCAAACTCGCGCAGCATGGCCGCCGTTTCGTTCACACGCACATACAGCTCGCGATAAGTCAGCACTTGCGGCGCCTCACGTTCCGGCTCCCCCACAAAGATAAACGCCGCTTTATTTTTGTGTTTGCCCAGATGCCGGTCCACGCAGTTGTAGCAAACGTTCAGCTTCCCGCCGACAAACCATTTCCAAAATGGCGGATGCTCCGTGTCCAGCGTGGTATGCCAATAACTGTCCCAGTCCAGCAAGTCCGCGTAGTTCCGGAAACACTCCGGAAAATTTTCCTCACGGAACGACTCGATAAACGCGGGGTCCACCAGATTCGCCTGGGCAATAAAGACCGCCGCCGGCCGCAGCGATTCCTCTTCCTTCCAATGCACCGCAATCTGCGCTTCATTCGTTTTCTGCTCCGCAACCTTGGCCGGGGCTGTCGCGATTACTTGTGGCGACTTGGCCTTCGACTTTTCCGCCACTTTCGCCTTCTTCACTTTTTTCGGACGAGATTTAGCCACGGCAGGCAATTCCTTCCTGGATTGTGTCCCGGCGTAGGCCTCCCGGCCGCCGCCTCTTGTATGTCTTGATTCTCTCTTCGCTGTTAATGTAGCGGCGGGTTTATCCCGCCGTTCTTGCTTGTGTAGTGGTCGGCTTTCAGGCCGGCGTTTTTCTGCACAATGAAATCCTGGGCTGCGTTGGCGAACCCGCGCGCTCGAAAACGCGAACCCAACAAAATAATGCTACCGCGCACCAAACCGCGTCAATCGCCCGTGGCGAGTCGGGATTTCGCGCCACCAACTTCGTCCCAGATGCGCGTCCCGTGCGTTTCCTTAAGAACTAGGCTCCCAACGACGAATGTTATGCTGGCGATGATCATGGGATAGTAGAGCCCTGCGTAAATGCTTCCGGTTGCCGCGCAGGTCGAAAGCCCGATGAGCGGCACCAATCCTCCAAACACGCCGTTTCCAATGTGATACGGCAGCGACAACGACGTATACCGAATCTTCGCCGGGAACGCCTCCACCAGATATGCCGCAATCGGCCCATAAACCATGCAAACATAAATCACCTGGATGAAAACCAGGAACACCAGCAACGGCACATTTGGAGAAGGAGCTTCTTTTGCATCTATCTGCGCTCCGGCTTCGTTTACAGTCATTGCCTTTAGGTTGATTTGTCCGGTAACCTTGTTTTTTGAGGCCGCAACAGCCACAACGTTGTTGCCCGCCGCTTGCTGCATGGCCTTATAAATCGGAATGTAGGTCACGACCGCCAGCAGACATCCCGCCATGATGATCCATTTGCGCCCGATCCGGTCGGATAGCGCGCCGAATACCGTGAAAAAAGGCATTGCAAACAGCATCGCCGTGGCCACGATGATTGCCGCTGTCTTGGTGTTGACCTTCAAAACCGTCTGCATATAGAAAAGCGCGTAAAACTGGCCGGTGTACCAAACAACGCCTTGGCCTGCCGTCGCTCCAAACAGAGAAATCAGCACGCGCTTCAAGTTGTCCCACTTGGTGAAAGCGTCCGTGAGCGGCTGGGTGGACGTCATTCCGGCGGTTTTAATCTGCGCGAAAATCGGCGATTCCTTCATTTTCAGCCGGATGTACAGCGAGATGGTGACCAGGATGATCGACGCCAGGAAGGGAATTCGCCAGCCCCAGTCGCTGAATGCGTCCTTGCTCATCGCCTGCTGCGTCACCAGGATCACAATCAGGGAAACGAAAAGCCCGAGCGTCGCTGTGATCTGGATAAAGCTCGTGTAAAAGCCGCGCTTCTTGTCCGGCACATGTTCCGCCACGTACACAGTTGCTCCACCATACTCTCCCCCGAGTGCCAGACCTTGTAGCACTCTAATTACAAGCAGCGTGATCGGCGCGAACCAGCCGGCAGTTTTAAACGTTGGTAAGAAACCGATCAGAGCCGTGGCCCCGCCCATGATCGAGAGAGTGACCAGAAACGCGTACTTGCGGCCAACCAAGTCCCCGATTCTTCCGAAAAACAGCGCACCGAAGGGACGCACCAGGAAACCGACCGCGAATGTCGATAGGTACGCCACCAAGGCGATAACATCATTTCCAGCGGGATAGAACTTCGGAGAAAGAACGACAGCCAAACTTCCAAAAATATAAAAGTCATACCACTCGATCATCGTCCCCACGGCCGAGGCCAATATCACCCGCCACAGCCCTTGCTCGCTGCTGCCATCCAGTGCCATTTCTGCCGTGCGGCTTGCCATGCTTCCTCCTGAAATAAGGGTGCCGCCGCAATCTAGGTAAGGCACGCCCCGCTCCCGCGCCAGTCGCTCCCTGACTACCCCCCTGTGACGCCCCAACAGCGCGTCAGGTCTTCAGACGAAAGCCACCCGGTGCACGCGTACATATCGCGTAAGCGACGCCATGTCAAGAAGTTCGCCGTTTCCCAAGATTTCTCGCGCTTCGCGCCCGAATTCGGGACGCAATCATCCCCATGGCACGACTTCAACCGTCCGCACGGTATCTGCGAACTCCACGCCCTTAATCCAGTTCGAACCTGCATTACTCTTTCGCGTCCCATAAATCTTCCTGTTCCCCGAAGTCCGATACGCGCTACACTGAGCAACAGGGAATGCCACGCCGTTCCTCATCCCCCAAAAAGAAAAAGTCTTCGCGACCCGCTTTTCGCAAAGCTGGCGTATCCGCTCGTTCCAAATCCAAGAAATCATCCATGGATTTGTACCTGCTACAACTCGGCGAAAATATTCGCTCCGTTCGGTCCCGTCGCGGCATGACCATTCACCATCTGGCTCGCGCATCCAAGCTGTCCGCGCGCTTTCTCACTACCGTCGAACTCGGCCGCGGCAACATCTCCGTCGGCCGCCTGAACATCCTCGCTCACGCCCTCGACGTTCCCATCGAAATGCTGGCCGCCGACGCCCAGCCAACTTCGCCCGCCTTCAATCAGTCCACTGCATTTCTGAAAAAACTTCTACCCGGCCAGTTGCGCGACGCGCACAAGCTGCTTCTTGAAAAATTCTCAAACGCTGACGCCGGCCTGCGCCGTTCACGAATCGCCCTCATCGGCCTTCGCGGCGCCGGCAAATCCACCCTCGGCAGCCTGCTTGCCCAGCAGCTCGGCGTTCCCTTCATCGAACTCGACAAGCAAGTCGAGCGCGACTCCGGCGTGAACCTCAGTATCATCTTCGATCTCTATGGACCCAGCGGTTACCGCCGCATGGAACGTGAAGCTCTCGAATCCATTCTCGCCAAATACCCGCGCTTTGTACTCGCCACGGGTGGCAGCATTGTTGCCGACCCTGGCGGCTACAATCGCCTCTTGAGCGAGTGCTTTACCGTTTGGCTCCGCGCCAAGCCGGAAGAACACATGGCCCGCGTCCTGGCCCAAGGCGACCGCCGCCCCATGGCAAACAACCGCCAGGCCATGCGCGACCTCCGCCGCATCCTCTGGAGCCGCGAAGCCCTGTACCGTCAAGCAGATGCCGTCCTCGAAACCACCAATCAAACCGTAAAGCAGAGCCTGCAGGCGTTAGCCCTGCTCTCGCGCCCCTCGCCATAAATCAGGAACTATGCTTCCTGATCGCAATCGTCTCTCGCGTGGAGATCTAACCGACAAACTTTATCTCTTCATTGACCGGC